>Ga0123352_10008700_pt1 | contig 15803 bp, 9 predicted proteins | sample TergutLab28metaG_FD_89700 | JGI IMG/M metagenome (GOLD analysis project Ga0123352, IMG submission 89700) | Labiotermes labralis P1 segment gut microbial communities from Petit-Saut dam, French Guiana - Lab288 P1 | ecosystem: Host-associated > Arthropoda: Insects > Digestive system > Gut ... | reverse complement strand
ACGGTAATGAACCTTCGGGTTCCATGAAATGCGGGGAATTTCTTGACTAGCTGCAAACCAGTTAGCTTCTCAAGAAGGACTCTGCACGATGGAGTAAGTAAGTAAGTAAGTAACTAAGTAAATGCTCATAAACGAGTAAGCTTACATCGTAATCACTGCGCCAATTATTTTAATGCAAGTGTTCATTGAATATAAAATTGTCCGGGGGCTTAATTATGCACCAAACCTTGAAGGTAGTATGGGGTAAGGGAGATGTATTTTAAGGCATTTGTAATCCCAGTGCTACACGAAAGTGAATGGTGTCACGCCACTGCCGCCTAAAACCTGGAAGAAAGTTACTGTGCCCTCTGAATAGGTGAGGGGTATATTTTGTCATTATAAGTGCTACTGGTTCCCTTCTAGCCTGCACGCCGCATGCTGCAGGATGTGGATGGCCAGCTCATGCCTATTATCTGCAACATAATGCTCGGTACCTGAATACAAACTCGGCCATAAATTATTATAAGAGGGAAGCGTCTATAGACCACCCCAGCTGAAGATATGAGATGCATTGTGCAACTTGTCCGCCATTCCTTTGAAGTAGGTACAATCTGTTACTTTTTAAAGGGAATCGAATTGATTCACGTAACGGCTACTTCAAGATACTCTATGTATGTAGAACGCAATATCGTGGCGTGTCCCAGTAACCATTGTTGCAGTTGAAATTATGAAACGTGTTGTCTGCGAATTGTTGAGTTACATGTCACTGCCAAAACTATAAAAATATTGAGTGCTGCACAACGACGATTTTATGGCGAATATACGACGCCGACAACATTGAAACGCGCTGAGGTCTTCATATAAATTGCCCGATACTTTTGTCCGATTGTAAGAAAACTGTTCAAGTTTGTTGATATTCTCTCATAATAGTATACAGGATCAAATTTCATGGAAATCAGCGTTGGTGGAGCTGCAGTGAAACATTCGAACAGGCGGACAGGATGAAAGGCGGATGGAGAGACAGGTTGACAGATATGAAGCAAATAATAGGCGCATATCGCGACTAAGTAAACGCACCTAAAAATAAAAATTTCCTCACGTTACAGCCGCATTTTGTCTGCCGGATAAAAGGCACGTTGCTGTAACCTGTTATTTTCATTTCAAATCCGCAAAAGTTCAAGAGATAACGTTTGGGGGAAAACTGAGCAGTCAGGAACTCAAGGTGAAATTAAAATATTTTTGTGTGCTTATGCATTAGTTTATTATGACACTTAAAAGCGTGGAGGCACTCGATTAGAATCTCTACTATGTTAACTTTTTATCACAAAAGAAATTTTCGTGGTATTCTTCAATTTATACGAATGAAAACTGTAAAACCACATTTGTATATACAACACCCATTACCTTTTTTTTGCCCTACTCTTACAGTTTATAATTAACCTTCCCCCTCCTAGCCGAAACTAAGTAACCATGCAGTGGATAAGTAGCCTAATAAAAAGATTTCTTGTAAATACTGTTTCTACCATGAAAATATCTGTCACAAGCACGTGATTGGCGCTCTAGCTTCATGTACAGAATGTTGTGGGTTCTAAACCTGACCCGGAGATGGCTTCTAGTCATTAATATTTATGTGACTTTATCCAGCCCCACCACATAAATGAGAGCAGTGGTTGTTAATCTAGGTCATAACCACTTCCTTCCACACGCATTTAAATTTATCATTTCAAGAAATCATCTCCGTATAACCAATGAAGATGAAGAACTGTCGCTAAATTACTGAAGCAACTATTAGTTGAAATGCTAGAAGAACCACAAAGTGTAATGGAAATAACACATATTATGTCAGAAATTGCGAAATCTTATAATTATTAGTATAGTATTCTCTTTTGACCATTGCGTAACAGTATTAACTAGCAATGGTTTTCCAATTACATTTTTCTGCGGTTTTCCTACAAGAAATACGTGTGTGAGAGAAATCGACGCCATAATGTCTTACTGAGTTACATTACTAAGCAATTGAAAAGGTAGTTACATATTTGAATACAATAACAATTCGATATAAAATTCTACCATACACGTGTCTAGAAAGTGCGAAGAAAGGAGAACAGGTTGATGACATAAAAAGTAAAGGAGAGAAGACTTAATGGTGCATCAAAAAGTGGAACAAAAACACTCTTTGTAAAACAACATAAATGGAAGATGATTTATTCTCCTGCAACATTACGTTCTGTTGTTATTTTCAATGCTTCCTTCTTGAGATGTTAACAGCAAAGGAGAAAGATGGCAAACCACGAAGTAATGACGTGGGAAGCGACGATCTCATGAACGTATCTTGCAGAAGTGTTTCCAAAGTTACACATTTTTCTCCTACAACCGTAGCGCTATAAATTAACTAAAATATGTGAAACGGGGTTTTCAGGGTTGCAAATATTATTTATAGCGTATTCTGCGTAAAAGGCTGTGTAGATTATAAAAATTACAAATCTTTTCGACGAATTGCTGTTTACTTTTCAAATTCAATAAGGTAAAGTCATTAATTCACTAACAATTTATTACTACCTGCAGGTAAGCCAAAGTTCAAAAGTCTATTCGTTTACCTGCCGTGCACTGTGTTTGGAAAGAGGATCTATCAGTTTTCAGGACAGTGATGTACTTTTTTTAAGTTAAATGTACCAAGCTTCTTCTCCAAATCACGGTCATGTTTTGGGTTATTTGCTTTGTTTTTCTGAGGTTTCGGATATATATATATATACTGCCTCAGTTTTTAGGGCGACTGAATTATTTCAGGTAAATGTTGATGTCCCCCCGAAGGTGTTCCTACTTTGACGTAGTGGTTGGGCTTGTGTGGTCAAATGATCCTGAGAGCTATGCTGGCGGTAGCGTAGCTACTGGCAGGGTCACCCAAGCTGGACAGGTCAAAGGTGATGACCCAGACAAGAAAGGACACCTTGGTCCTCCAGGTTGGGGGTCAGTTGTGGGGTGACAAACCCACCCCGGAAAAGAATTTGCGTTCAGGTAGATGGAGGCGTCTTACGAGGGAGGCCAAGGCCCAGAAGGGGTTTTAGCGCCATGTATGGATGGATGGAATGTTGATGTGATGGGGTGGAAGAAAATTCGATCCCTCTGAAAAAGTAGGCAGCATGGTTCTCTTCGGGACAAAGAACACTAAAATGTGTATAAACCAAAAATACGACTACAATATAAATGCCAAAAGCACAAAGTACTATTTTAACGTACTTTCATTGCATGGCATTCTATAATAAAACATCATGACGTACGTCAAAATACTATTGCGCAGTTGCTGGTATTGACATTTAATTCTTTTGATTAACGCATGGAATACGGACCACACAAGAGATGACATATAAACAAGAACTAACACCATAACCTAAAAACAAAATGTTCCCCTCCGAGCGCGGCGAATATGGTACTAAGGCTACAGAGATTTTTAGTCGCCAATCCCCCATTATGTCGATTAGAACTTGTGAAACTTTTGCGATTGCTGCAGGCGCCGAATGAATTTGAAGAAAACATTCTACGATTTTTGTAGATGACATCCCGCTGTTTTATAGAGTTGAAAGATAATAACAAAATTATTTGTTTCAGTCAAAACACGATAATATTTAATTATTTATTTTAAATTATCACCAATAAGTTAAAATAAATAATAAAACATTGTTGTGTTTGACTAATAAAATTTTTATTATTGTCTTCCAAAACATTTTACGGATGTATCATGAGACACATTTATGTTCTCAGCCCGAGGGAAGAGAAAACTTCACAGTGTTTGAGAATTACGTGCCGGGGAGAACACAGTATTTGGAATTAACACGCTGGGAAATCTTGTATATATTAAATGAAAGATTTTTACATCTGCAAATTTTCACCCTTTCTCGATAACATTTCCGAAGAAGCTAGTTTTGCTTAATGAAAACAGCAGCTAAAGTTGTTAGTAGTATAATGTTCTAAAGAAGACTATCCTCCGAGTGTGTCTGTGGAAAGAACTAGAATATAAATGCACGTATCAGTTATTAGGCAGTTTGAACAACAGATGTGTTTGCACGAGAATAAACTTTCCTTCAATGATAAAAACACATTCTCGAAGATACACAGCCTCAATATTCCAGTTCTGCTAACAATCCCTAAGGGATGTTTTCCTGAGGTCCTCGATTTTCTAGTTTGTTACACAGCTTATGTTGACAGTTGTGTACGGACGTTTTGGTACAGCCTATCAGTATCATCTTCAAAGGCCAAGCAGTTTTAAACTTGCAAGTAAAAATTTTAAGATTTTCAGGATCAAGACGATAAAAAAACTTCCGTTACGATACCTCTGATATTTAAATGTGTGTTACGTCACTACTTGGTAACAATTGAGTTCGACATTCATGGTTATTTATTGAAATGCGTTTTATTCTATTCTTCCTCCTATTTCCACGAAATATCCACAAGTTTCTCGCTTGTTACATACCAGTAGACACCAAACGACTTCTTGTTAAGTAAAGTGCGACACTATAGTGACGTTCTTATAATAAACCAGTGAGTTGTAGTAGGATTTATCGAGTTGTAGTAAAGTTTCATGGTTCAGGGTATGATACAGACCCATTAAAGTATTCTCGGCTTTTTCCGAGTCCATCTGCTATCTTACAGATGCTCTTACGAAAGAAGAAACACATTTGTGTCTTTTATACGGAAATGAATTTTGGTCTAACAAATAAAGTAGTTTGAAGGATTTTGAGAACAAAGGGTTATAACTACGAAAGAGGAAGCATCATGAATGACATTTGAGGTTCTCAAGGCAGCGAATATAAAAACACGGTATTCTGTAACATGACGTCTGATAGTCTGCTACGCACGCACCGATACATCGCGCAAAGATGCTGCTTCCTTCTTCAGTGCGTATGAGTGAAGCATACCCCGGCGACATGGGGAAAAGATGTCTCCCATTTAGTGACAAGCTTATACCATATACACGGCGTCACATTCCAGAATATAGTAATCTTTTTCTTAAGGACTCACAAAAAGAAAACGGAGAATCCTCATAATTTGTATTCTTTGGTCTTCTGTGTTATGAATATTTAAATCAAGAGAAAATCATGTGCTCTTCATATGTGTGTGTGTGCGTGCGTGCGTGCGCGCGCAATAATGTTTAACAGGTAAGTTTCTATAGATCGTAAAATCAAAGGAGAAGTTATTACAGGTTAAATGTAGCGATTTGTTAATTGAAGTATCATTATTTTTTAGCATAATCCTCGAGCACATTGATATATTTGTCCAGTCTACATACGATATTAAATTTTCTGTCGCTGTAGAAATCTGTCTCGTGCATTTTGCAGTAACTTACGAATAGCCATTTCCATTACTTCCTTTCGGTGGATTTCTGAGATATCCTCAGTCTTCAGAAATTTTTTCCTCCATTTCCTCTGTGACCTGTCTGGCTGTACCACATTTTTCCACATTATCTCATAAACGGCACGATTTTCGGAGAAAGCTTGTTTAACATAAAATACGGATTTTCATTTTTTCTGAAACCTATGTCTGAAACATTTCTCATTTAAAGAAGAATTACGTGAGATACTAACATCAGTGTACATAGGTCATCATAACAAATATCCTTTATTCTTGTCAGATTTTAATAAAACACCTTGTGAGTGTTGAGAATGAATTTTTACGTCACAAAACAGGCGGAAATTTTCTGTACCAGATGATGACCATCACCTTCTAAGTTAGATCAGTATTCTACTAGCTTGCCGTCTACAAAAATTTGTTTTTATTATACAAATGAATATTTGGTTTGGAAAATGCTCTGTGCCAACATCAGACCGGAAAGAAAGGATTCTGCTTCATGGTTCAAATCAGGTATTGTGAGTATATCGAAGGCATCACACATTGGCTTACACGAACAGAACCCTAGTATCTAGTAATGTAGCTCCGAGACCAAAGACATTCTTCGGCTGTATCACCTGGAAACACATACGTTTCTCACACATCTTTCCTCGTCCTTTCCTTTCCCTTTTCAGATGCGTTAACTGTCTGTTTATCCATACTTGCATGTGTGTACACACAGTCAACAGCAACGGTGAAAAAAAGATAGAAGTACATCCCCTGGATGTGGGCGGATGTAAGACGCGTGTGTGGTGATGTTCTTCGTCCCCCTGAGAGACATAATAACGCATGTGTGCCATGGCGTCGATAATATCAGGATGCAGAAGCTGGATTGAGCGTGAAAAGAGGAAAAGGTTTCCTGGGTTAGAGATGTCGTTAAGGTGGTCGCGGGGAACCTCGAGGAGTGTCTTAAAGGGCGAATTTCCCTCACCCTCTTGTACAGATATAAAACCATCGATTCGTTATGAAGAAGAATGTTTGGAGACTTAGGAACACCACATTCTGTGCAAGATGCCAAGATAGCGGTCAAGATGTTCCATATACATCCATAAAAATTTCTGATTTTTCGCCCTTCGGTTTCTTTGTGAATACGTTCCAAGTATTAGAGTGCTCCATTTACCTAACACCTTTGTATTTTCTCATTTGAAAACTGTGGCAGACCTATAGATGTGACTACATTAAGATCGAGGATGGTGGATCGATTTCCAGCAGAGCCAAAGAATTTTCTCTCCTCCAAATAGTCCATACCGGCTGTGGAGCCCACTGCATTTCGTACTCATTTTGTACTGGGACCTCCTTCTATGCCCTGGGGCAAAGCGACCGGTTCCGCAACTGGCCGCTCACTTCTGTCTAGTGTCCAAGTTCAGAAAGAGAGGACCTGCACCTTCGTTCACCCACATACCGTCATGTCGTGTACAGGGAAATGTCTAGCTTACCTCTATTTTCCATAACTGTACAAGAATAGGAATAAAATAACCTAATTTAAATTAGTCACTTAAAAATATTTTTTGCAAAGTAGAAAAATATGAGCGTGCGACACTTTTAATCGGAATTCCTCAATAACAGTAAAGCATCTATGTGAGCTATGGGGCAAATGTTGGAAAAATATGAAAATATATAAAGAACAATGATAGCGTGAAATCGTGGATCGGCTTCGATTTTGTGACAATAGGGTCCAAAGCTTAAATCTTGTAAACATGGTAAATAATATATGGTTTCCACTGAAATGAAGAATTTAATGACTAGTTGAACAGTTAGCAGCTGGTGCCGAATTTAGTTCAGTCAGCAATGTATTTTAAATCCCTTTAATTTTATGTACCCATTTCACAATGTCGACTCAATTTAAAGATCAACATTTGCGGGATATAAAAGGCGGTGAAAAAAATATTTAATTATGGCTGCATCCTATTTCGAAATTAATTTAAACTTTAGAATGTATTTATAACCATTAGCTTCATGGACTTTGTACATCGTTTGTTGTTTCAAAGGCAATAAAAGTGAATAAAACACTACGATTTTAGGAGAGGATTGTTCCCTGTCTTCATGATAAAATAATAATACTAGAGATAACGTTTTTCTAAAAAAAAGTAAACGTAATAATAACATAAGGGTGCATCTATTAAAACAGACACAACAATCTCATAAATAATACTTGTACTATAAGACTACTAGCAACCAATATATGAACATTTTAGTAAAACTCCTGTATTTCATAATTAAAGATACAAGGTAAGAAAATTAAAAATGATACATTTTCTATTCTGCCCTTCGCGCATAATTTTATAACAGTAGCCCGACATCATAGTGTTAAAGGTCGAGACATGCAACTTTTATTGTGAAACAGAAAGCTTCATTTTACCAATAAACCAATCTCTATTGGACAGTTCGCTTTTGCAAAGAAAGTCTCGAAAAACCTCTAGGTCATGGGTGCAAAACGTCCTAGGGACCAAGCTGGTTCCGGTGGCGCCAATAGCTTGTAGGTCGTCAATATGGCATTTAACTTACGTCACCTTTTGGCGTTAGAATTTCAAAGTGGTTTCTAGAATTCTGAATAATTTGTGCACCCCTGAACTGGGTTTTAATTCACGTGGACCATGACAGCAGAACAGGAAGAGACAACACTCTCAGTACAAGCCCTTAATAAAACATGATTCTATACTAGCATTGTCCACCTTCGATCGTCACAGCTACTATTTCCGCAATCAATGTTAGTTATTTACCGTGTTCTTGTTATGTGCTTAACGCCGTTCCAAAAATCCGTGTAATCCCAAAGATCAATCCCCAAGATTGGGAAACACCTACTGTCGGCTATTTGTGGCTTCTTACTCTGTATATTAGGGGATAACTTCCAGTAACTTGAAACAGCCTACTTGTTGAATTTGAAGAAATTATGTTCAGTACTTTGGAATAACTTTTGTAATGACGGACGGCCTGACCAACAAGAACATAACACGTGGTTTCCGAACTCCCTTTCAGAACTCTTTTCAAAAATAGACTTTTGACGATCACAGGACAAATAATGGGGTGTCTGGGTGTCCGACAATGCAGATTATCTCGTAGAGGATACGTACAGGAGAAAAAAAAACTTCAATCATCGCGCAAAGAAAGACGACATGCACAGAGACTTTAATATAATTTATTCCACTACAAGTGTCATTTTGGATAATCTGAATTTGTCAATTGAAAGCTGAATATGACGACGCAGTACTATCACCGCTCCTCAATTCTGCACACGTGACTGACCTTCCAAAGCCATTATACTCCGGCAATTCCCTCTCTCGTTTTGATAATGCTGTTCTCGTCGCCATGCTGTCGCCAGCAGAATTCACGCTTCGTTATGCGTGCAGTCGTCTAGAAATGTGCGCAATCGAATTTCTTAATTCTGATACAATAGAGGAAAACCTAGCCATAATAAAATTGTCTTTTTGCTGCGCGTGGGGAAGGGTACTTCAGCTATACGACTTACCTATTTCGAAGCGACGCTGTAGTGTTGGACCGCATAAAACAAGAAGATGTATACCTTCATTCTTCTCCGCAGATCCATCTCTCAGAAGCATTACAGACAAACTATACCATGCTATCAATGCCTGGCAATAAGGCTACATTTCCTCTTCAAGGGATAGCTTATTGTAGACGTTCTAATTTAGTTAATTACTACGAAGTCAAAGAAAAGAAGCTCGAAACTGGTTTCAGTATCTTGAGAGAACACAGACATTTCATTTCATAGTACAATTTTCTATCTCATGGCTACTGACTCTGTAGAGATTATACTTAATATTTAACCGAACTTGAAGCAAAATGCGGATGAACTGCTACAGACGTGTTTAGTATACTCCGTATTCCTTCATCAGGTTACATCTTGCATAGGAACTGTCTTCCACAACACAATATTGAAGGAAAGGTATAAAGGGAGGATAGTGAAGGGAAGACGAGTAAGAAGACGTAAATAGCTATTGAATGACCTGAAAGAAACGAGAGGATACTGTAAATTGATAGCGGAAGCATTAGTTCGCAATCTGTGGAGAAGTCGCTTTGGAAGAGCAAATGTACTTGGTGTAAGGCAATGGAATGCATAAATTTATTCTTCAAACACGTATGATCAAATTAAGAGGTTCATGCTTTCATTTTTTTTAGGTAACTGAACCCTTACTTTAGGCAGATTTTCATATCTTTGTGTTCAGTGACATATCTGAAATTAAGCATATTGACTTAAAATGTATACTGCGGATGAGTACATGTAACTCAGGATCAGTATGCGACGAATTTATGGACAAATGCCACAATGTCCTCCGGGCGCGTTGTGTGGAAGCTACAAACAACGAGGGCGGCCTCTGACAAAAATTGTCTACTCTCATACTGCGACTGACTGCAGCTGCCTAGTCCGTGTTACGAATCTCAGTTCTGAAAATGATATTCTGACTTGAATTTTTATAACTGTTTAAATATCTTCAATCAAACTGGGAGACATCCATAAAATAATCCACAAACTCTTCCTTTCTCATTTAATCTAATTAGCCACTTAAATTCGTTCTTCTATTTAACACCATACATTTTATTTAGTTAAAGACACTTTGTTAAGTAATCTAAGTACGCATCAAATAGTTCTACTTATTGGCACTTTTCACACCGACTCCCTCCTTTATTTTACCAGTGGGTACCGTCAGGCCAACCTTCTACTTTCATCTCCTGTCGACATTATACATATGTGGCCATACACAAATTCATGTTTTGGTGGTCATAGAGCAAAGAAATAATTTATATGGACTTTAAACAAACGACGTGAGGTGTGTAGCATACGTGGAGGAAAAAATATCACATACACAAGTCTTGTTGGAAAACTAGGTTTAGAATTACCAGGCGGGTGGACGAGGAAAACAAATAGTACTTCTTATAGAAAAGAGGTGTATTTGGACTGGATTCAAACATGAACAGAGAAAAAGTATTCGGCATTTGTGAAACTGATAATAATCTTTCCAGTGTCTTTGAGACACATAATTTTTTCAAGAAAATTATAAGACTTAGATTGTCTTAGTGTTAGGTGGCAGCCACAAATCGTGTCTGTAAACAGAAATAAGGATCCCATTCTATCAAGGAGCTGAATTTGAATGAGCAGTGAGTGTAGAAACTGAATAATAAGATTAAGTGTTCTCTGTGCTGAACATTATAATAATACACATTTATTTTAAATTACGGAAGTCCTGATTAATGAAAATGCAAAACTAATACAATAGTATAACAATTTTTATTTTTATTACAATAGTCTTCATCTTCAAATTACGAATACATTTAACCGCTTGATTTGTTACGCACGATTAATTACACACACAGGAGGAAGAAAAATCTTAAACTAATAACAATAATAAGAAGAAGAATAATTAGAAATATGTATATTAACACTAATTAACGTTTCTAAAATAATTCTCCATTTCAGAAAGTGTTGCCGTTATGTTGTATTCCTTTAAATCCGCCACCCATTTTACAACCCCCTCCACTCAAAATACCCGTATTGTCATCTTCACTGTCCCCTCCAGTTCGTTCAATGTTCACTTGCCTCTCCCTCACAAAAGACTCATTTAAATCACAATTGATCAGATTTCCGCCACAGACAATATGCTCTGTGTACCAAATCATGTTCTATCCCGAATCTAAAAAAAAAAGAAGTGCGAAACGACCGTTAAGTGATATGGAAATGACATCATTCTGGTGATGAGGCGTTGAGAAGCTTTTTAAAACACTGTAGGTAATCTATATATTTTCGCGAGGACCTTCCTAATGTTTCGAAAAGAAGAAATAAATCCACAGTGCTTTCATTGTCTGTATTAGAATGGATTTTAAGTTTTATATGTACCAGTTGAGCCTTATGAGGGCTCACCTTTTACAGACAAGCCATTGCTCTATTTCTTTTTAGAGGATTGGCAGACAAAATGTAGATACATAAGAAAGATTTCAGTATAATGCCTTATTCATTAGTTAAGATATGCTAAGATCAATATGAAATGTGCATGATTAATACAGGCAATGTCTTCAGCTGGAAATATTTTCCATTACTCTTCTGTTCATATATGATATCTCTTTTACAACGCAAAACAGAATGTCAAGGATTGAAACATTTTTAACTTCAAAATTACGGTCCTTTGTAATATGATAAGAGTGTAGTTTGGAAGACAGGCTGCAACACTTCTTATAAACATGGACTGAACTATATAGCAGTGTATTAGTTCAATATTCTTACATGTTATTTCCTTACAATCATTTTTAGGATTATTTTCTCCTTGACTCGGAAGTATTTTAAGTAGTACATTCTCCTCAGGCTTTCATACTGAAGTTGTTATAGCATTTTTAATGTACCCCATCCATAAAACACCCCCTTCCAAACTTACATTTCTTTATTTTATCCCTGGCATTTTGTAACCAGCCAATATTTAAGTGTGAGAATTTGTTAGCTCATGGTTCAAATCTTGAGTTAGATGTTTGCCCTTTAATTGGGTTTCCTCGATTAATCATTTCATAAATTTGCAGCTACCCTCTCCTTTATTTTACGACGCTAAATATTAACAATGAAATAACAAACGGAAAATCAAGTTAGTTTCCCCCCCCCCATATATTTAACCCCCTTTTCCCTTTATTCTTTCTTATTTCAGCATTCCCTGCTGCAAACAATACCTCTTGTGTAACTGTTCAAATCTGGACGATGATTCTTACTCGGACGAGAGTCGTTTGTGTTTACACACCGTATGGTTTAATGCGTCCTTTCAGACTTTTCAGAGGAACCTACTCCCTCATTCATCAGTTTTGCTGAAGTAGGTTCGTGGTTATACTGTATTGTTCGGGACGAGAACGTGTGTCTATTATACAGCAAGATTTACAGCATTTGGGCCAATAAGGACGGCGGAGAGGATGGCGAGATAACAGATCATTCCAATGTTTATAATTCTTAAAACCGCTCGTTCTATCTACTTCTAAGCCACCACTTCTTGATTATATGTTAATTTTGACAGTCTACCTTCTTGCAGCTTTTGACCTCTCTTTTTCCAAATTAATTTACGTTTATTCGGGGCACGCAATGGCGCGGTTGGTTGAGACACAGGGCTACAAACCGGAAGGTCGCGGGTTCTTAATCCTTCCGGCCGAAAAGTGGCCCTGGTGTCGACTCAACTCCTAAAAGGAATGGGACCGGGAATATTTCCTGGGGGATAAAAGCGGCCGATCCCTAGGGCTGACAAACTTAAGACTTTCATATGCCGACTGTCTGAAACCTGGAAGCCGCAACCTCCTGGAATCGTCAGAGACTGTCCAGCCCAGTATAATGATTATTGACCTTTAAATCTAATTTTTTCACTTACTGTACCATACTTTCCTTCAGTAGTAAGCTGCATCCTCGCTCGTTCATTTTTCATTACGTCACGCACTCAACAGTTAACTAAGAAATCTTGTGCGTTTCCTTACTAGCTTTTGTTTACTGACAAAATACGCAGTTTTCAGTACCCAATTATATAAGATTGTTAAATAAATTTTAATATTATCATGACTGTGTTCAAAGCATCAGTTTAAGAACGTCCAGACTGAAGTACGATGAAAATACTGACGCATCTTATGATGCATACTATTGGTCACACAATTAAAATTCATTGTACGCTCGCTGAAGCCCATATTGTCTTGTGTTTGTTGCACTCATAATTTAGTCTATACGTATTCAGGTACAGCAAAGTCGCTGTGCACTGTAACAATTCACTTTAAGCATCACCATTTTTACATATTTCGCTGTTATTAATCTTGCAAATGGCAATAGCCCAGTTCGTACAAAAAAAACTCACTTTTCTGTTCGGTTGTGATTATATTGACACTGAATTCGTTATGTTTTGCAGACTGTGGCAGTTTTAAACTCAGCTTGTTTTGGGAGAAGATGTTGTGTATTTAGTAATATTAGCATGTGTTCCTCCATCTTAAGAATAGACAGTAAATTTTGGTTGAATTTTCGTAATTGCATACATAATTTCAATATTCGCCAAATATAACCGAATAATTCTAAGGTGTGTCATCCCCGTTGTGTGTTGAAAGACTAATGGTGAGTTAATTTCAGTCAGGAAACACAACTATAATTGTATGCTAGATGATGGTATTTATTAGAAAAGTAAATAACTACACGTTTCGGCCTAAAGCGGCCATCTTCAGGTTACCAAAATTACAATTTTGCTCAAAGAGTGTCATATATATGTCTGTATTGCACAGTGATGTTGAGATCTCATCATCGTTTTACGAGTTACAAGTAAGTTTATCTAGTGGGATGTCTAGTGGGTCAATGAGACCCACCTCCCATCCCAACCCAACGTGAGAACCATAGGCACTACACCTATATCACGGCCCCTATAAACTACCCCCTCCCCCACCAATACATACCCAACCAAGGAGATCCACACCCCACCATTCATTGACCCACTAGACATTCCACAAGATAAACGTACTTGTAACACGTAATACGATGATGAGATCTCAACATCACTATGCAATACAGACATACATATGACACTCTTTGAGCAAAATTGTAATTGCGATAACCTGAAGATTGCCGCTTTAGGCCGAAACATGCAGTTATTTACTTTTCTAATAAATACCATCATCTAGCATACAATTATAGTTGTGTTATCTGACTGAAATTAACTCACCATTACTATAACCGAATAATGTGTCACACAGGAGACGCTGAAACTAACTTTCGGCTAAACACATAGTGCTCCAGACTAAAAACACAGGAGTTCTATACGCCATATCTCCTTCCTACTGGCAGCAGACAAATGTAGTTCTACCCTGAAGGAATCATCTTGCACTATTATAACATAGTCATTGTGTCCTGCTCAACAAAAGCAAGACCAATTATTCACATTGTTGTTTTGGCCCACCTAACAGAAATTCTTACTTCTATAACCTACTTTCACCGAAAGGAAGGCCAAGATTAAGATGGGATGATGACGTGAGAGACGATTTGAGGAAGATGGGAGTAAATAATTGGAAACAGAAGGCACAGGAAAGGAAATCATGGAGAGGAATAATTGAGCAAGCCAAAACTCACAAAGAGTTGTAGAGCTGAGGAAGAAGAAGATAACCTACTTTCACGGAACTTGACTATTCAGATCAGCTACAGAATTACGATCACTTTTCACGAGAAAATTTTTCCTCGGAATTCGTTCAACACCAGCTGTTTCTTTGTCCTTCATTCCTAAATAAAAATTTGAATAAGAATATACAGTATAAACTCTTCCACACGTCCACCATAAAACTCAGAAAATGTGTATACTAGGTCGCGAATGAATTTTCAAATACAATAAAATTTAATTTTACGTTTGAGACTTGCGCTCTTTTGGGATTATATACAGGGCAGAATGCTAGATTACACCAACGTTTCGGGACAGTCTATCGGTCCCATCTTCAAAAGCAAAAGCAGCCCAAGAAGAATCTTCTGCTTGGACTGCTTGACCTTTGAAGACTGGATCGATAGGTTGTCCCGATACCTCAGTAAGAATCTAGCGTTCTACGCTGCGAAAAATCCTAAAAGAGACTACAGTTCATTTACACGGCGGTGGAAGTCTAAAATCACTCAAATTTTAAAATAGTTACAACTAAAGGAACGCCGCATTCGAGTGATTAACAGTCTTGTTTCGTATTCAGATGATCTTCAATTCTCAGTCCTTATTCCCGCTATCTTGTTTAATGTTTTCTTGGTTTCCCTGACTCTGCACAAAATATGCATGATGGTTACCTTCCATACCACTTATAATTCATTACTTGCTAATCACCTTATATTTCTATCGAATGAGCTTTAAATAACACAAGAAAAAATAAATAAACGAAATCGCATGCAATTTATGATGAACTGTGAAAGGTAAACGAAGCTGCAGAGTATCAAAAAGGTAATTATCGCAGGAGAATGTCTACAAGGATTTTTCGGTCACGCTGCACAATGTCAGGACTACTTCAGCACAGTTTATCACCGTCAGACACAAAGTTTACCGAAACAAATACACCGAGAAATTACAGACGGCACGCTGTGTTAAGATTTCGCAGACAGAATAAGTAGCACATGCAATATATTACGTTTCCACGAGATTAAATTTTCTTTGATTCGGGCGGCGGAAGTGGGGGTAGGAGATGAAGTATATAACTTGTTTGGTTCTCTGTTGCTCTCTTCATCCCCCTGACCGCTTTAAGTGGTTCGTTGCCAAATTTTTATGACATTTAATCAATAATCTTCATATTTGCACCGTGCATCATCAACATATAAATATTCTATTTTCCAACTTTTGCACATTTAAATAAAACGTAGAGACAATTAAAATCACAAAATGCTTAAAAGTACTCCAAAATGTTTCGGATCACAGAGAATCGATCATCAGGGAACCTTGTATAGTACTTGGCTAAAATTACAAAAATGGTTCTATCGTGTCCGT
>Ga0123352_10008698_pt1 | contig 15809 bp, 6 predicted proteins | sample TergutLab28metaG_FD_89700 | JGI IMG/M metagenome (GOLD analysis project Ga0123352, IMG submission 89700) | Labiotermes labralis P1 segment gut microbial communities from Petit-Saut dam, French Guiana - Lab288 P1 | ecosystem: Host-associated > Arthropoda: Insects > Digestive system > Gut ... | reverse complement strand
TGCGCTGACCACGTGACACCCCTCTATCCGCAAAAGTTGGCACTAACTTCGCCGACCGGCGGCGGCCGCTCTGTCGGTATAGTTCGCGTGCGGACTAAGGCCACGGAGTTTAGTTTTATGTTGGAAATCACTTTAATCTGAAATAACTTGAAATGCCAATTTGATGTAACAAGGTAATTTTATTAATGTATTCTTAGCTCGACATGTTTCGGGTACATACACCCATCATCAGGAGCACTGGATGTTGCATATGGTTTTCTGCACCGAGTTTGTGGATGGGTGGTGGTCTTGAGAGCCGCTGCGTAGGTGTGTGTACGGTGCGGATGGTGCCGTGCACGGCACCATCCACACCGTGTCTGAAATCTGAAACTTTACATGAAATGATGTCACACCTGTTATTATTTTCAGCTCATTACACTAATTTAAGAGATGGCATCACGAAGTGCTCTAATGAAGTATATAATAAGTTCACAAATATACATCAGCAAAACAAATATTTATTGGAGCGTATAGGCTACATGTTTCGACCTGTTAACAAATCATCATCAGGCCTCCAACAGAATAAGTCAAAGCTGCTGTTAAGAAATTGGGATCCCAACAGTACCTTTGACTTATTCTGCTGGAGGCCTGATGATGACTTGTTAACAGGTCGAAACATGTAGCCTATACGCTCCAATAAATATTTGTTGTGCTGACGTATATTTGTGAACTTATTATGTACTTCAGTACACTAAGACATATAAAGACATATTTTGAAAAAGGATTTAATGTGTGGGTTGAGGTCTCAATTTCTACAAGCGTATACATGTTTGTAAAAATAACTTCCTTGTACAATATATGATCTGAAGATGACCGACCACATACCAGTCGAAAAATGCAGCTGCTTGACCTGAGCTGTTTACAGTTATACAAATCGATTAACTTGAAAAAGTGTGGTATGTGCTAGAGAAGGTAGGCCATGATGGGTAACTATTAATTATAGGCGTAACGGGAGTAGTTGGTTCCCTCCGATGTTGTCTTCTTACCATCAGAAATTGATAATAGCCTGCATTGGTAGAGCTTACCGGTTGCCGGCAATTCAACGGTCTTACTATCGTTACGACAGCCGATAACGTAACAAGTGACTGGCCGAGAGCAGACACCTGCTGCACCTGCAGAGCGAGCTATTCTGACAGTACTCTTGCCTACAGAGATGTTTTCCTTGAGATTTGTGGATTTTTGCTTTGATTAAGCAATTATTACTTTTACCTTGGTGTGAGATGCGATTCTTGCGAAACCTACTGGGCCTGCTTTTTGATTTGGAGTTAATTTCGAGACACACATCAAACTTTGTGATTTTAGTTCCATAGATTTGTGACTGTCTTTATGCAATGGTTGAATAATTAAAAGAAAAAAATTACTTACTGGCAATATATTGCTGTTGCCGGAGGACAACATTAGACGGCATCATGTAAAAATTCCATACAATTTTCAGCATTATAGCCCAGTCTATTTTTCAAGTGATCCAATCAAGAAGAATGAGATGGGTGGAGCATGTGGCACGTATGGGGAAGAGGAGAGGTGCGTACAGGCTTTTGGTGGGGAGACCCGAGGCAAAAAGAGACCATTTGGAAGACTTAGGCATAGATTGGAGGATAATATTAAAATGGATCTTTATGACGTGGAGTGGGGAAGCATGGACTGGATTGAACTGGCTGAGGATAGGAACATGTGGCGGACATTTTGAAACGCGGTAATGAACCTTCAGGTTCCATAAAATGCTGAAAATTTCTTTACTAACTGAGAACTGGTTAGCTCCTTAAGAAGGACTCTGCTTCATGGACTTAGTTCGCCCAGTCTATTTAAAAGTATTGATTTTAATATTATTATGTCATCCCCTTTTGATATTATAAGTGCTCATTTTGGAAGAGAAATTTTCCTCATATAACGTACCCCTCTGTTCTTCATTACTTCAGTACATATCTTACGTAAATTTATCTTCTTAAAATTCACCGATCTGGCAATATTAATAACTTTATTTTGTTCTGTAATATAGACTCAAACCTTCTCCTCGGCATTATTTACTTAAAGTGAGAGATCGAGTTTCACTGAACAGATATTTTCGTTATTCTTCTGTCTTTGGATTTCTGTACTCGTACCTCTGAATGTCAATTGAGTGTCAGTGTATGTTCCCCGTTCCGCTGGCGGTAAGCTACTGATATGGGTTCAAGATTCAGCACATCCTGTCTGTTTTTTGTTTACTGTTGCTTGTTTGACGTTTTGGAGGAACGAAGTAGGAAGTGTCTGGGGGTTTGTTTATTATTTTCTCCCAAAATCGCTGTTATATCGAATGCAAACCGCACCGGGTTCTTTTCGGTCGCCTCCGTTAATGTGGCGGATTGAAGTACGCATGCACAGTAGCACTGACTTGGCTTCATATTCTGTTCTCTAATTAATGTCCGCTCTTTGCTATCCTGACGGTATTTTACAAGCGTGAGCTTTGGAATGCTTGTCGCATTGGGGGTCACTCAGGAAAGGTAACCAAATTTTAGTATTTTGTCTGACGTGTACATGAATATATTCATGCACATGTATATAAAATGCGTATATAATCCCATCGGCAAGCACACATTTGTACGTACTTGCGTGTACGTGTGTGTGTGTATATATATATGATGCGCATATAACTATATATATACCCACGTACATACTTATTTGTGAACGTTGATCAGTAACTGCCGATTCCAGTGGCCGCGCGTTCTAAGGCGTGGGTCTGCGGCCGCTCGCTGGCTGGGATTGTGGGTTCGAACCCACCTGGGCATGGATGTCTGTTTCTTGTGAGTGTTGTTTTGTCAGGTAGAAGTCTCTGCTTCGGGCTGATTATTCGTACACAGGAGTTCCGCCGAGTGTGGTGTGTCTGAATGTGATCGTGAGACCTTGAATGGGGAGTACATGGCCCGAAGACGTGCCGAATCACCACAGGAAAGAAAAAGAAAGAAAGATCAGTAAATGTCTTTAGTCCCAAAACCGCTTGCTTATCCACAGCCCGCTGCCGAACAGCCATATTATTTTGCAGTAAGGGACTCTCGTTTGCTGGTGCCCATTTCATGTATTTCTCTTTCCTTCATCGGCGATGGTTACGGCACTTACTACTGATGTGTGCTGTTCACATTATAGGCCTATGTGAAATGAACTCGTATACCGAAATTTGAAATTACTTGGCGGATTAAAATAGGATTTGATATTTAGCGGGCTGTGTGAATAATAAGTGAATTTTATTTTTATTTGTGGCTGTAACCCACAACTTGGCTCGAAGATCAAAGAGAGTTTGTTTTAGATAAAGTGGTAGGTCTGTGTTGTGTTAAATTAATAAGGTCTAAAACTTTAGTTGGAAAAATTTGGATGTTTTGAATGTTTATCACAATGGAAGTAACACTAATTGCTGAACTTAAGTGTGTTGTAACTAGCTTTGCAACAATTGTGTTATGTCTATAACAATTAATTATACTAATTAAAAAAGTTTTTAACTGACATTCGCTCATGTGGACAAAACGTAGCTACATTTTATGAAATCCAACCTTCTTACCGTGTCAATAAGAATCTGCTATTTGACCTATTCTAGCCGGAAGTGTTAGCTCTGTATTAGTATTACATGCTTGTGAAAATCTACGTTTCCAAAGCGAACTTTTCCCAACACGTTTTTTGACAATTCTTGTGTGCCGTTGTACGGTAATAGATACGTGTCTACAATAAGTGTTATCAAAACCAACGTGCTACTCCAAATCACACAGACATATTTGTAAAATACAGTAGAGTGCAGCCTTCAGTTCTTGCATTAATAGTCTGATAAAAACCAATCCATGTAACAGTCGAACACACCATATATTTTTGGGACCAGCAGCTACATATTGACTTTATCAACAAGCCATCATCAGGCTGTACTAGCAAACAACGATGTAATGTTTAATATTACTGTATGAATGTTCATGACTGAGAGCTCAATTTGCTACAACTGCAGGTCTTGAAAATCTTTATTATCATATAATATTCAAACCTTCTAGTGTAACTTTCACAACACATATGATGAATTATATTGTTACTCTGCAGCAAATAGAAATAAACATTTAAATCGAGATTATTAAAATCGTAGGCAGTAGTCGAATATTTCAAACCATGGCTCTGAAGTCCTGAGGAATAAGCCTTGAGGTACGTAGTATAGATCTTGTTAAGAATCCGTTTTTTGTGCGAGGGATAAGTAACGTGAAGATAATAATCTTATATTGAGAGATTTCTAGTTTTTATAGTGGAGTTTATAAGGATTTAAGTCATATAGGATTGGATACCTTGTCGATAAGGCCTGCTGTACCCTGAAGATGAAGGCACTACGCTCCTTAACAAGTCGGTAACTGTTCACCAGTCTACATTGCGTAACATCCCGTAGCACTCTAATCTTCTTCATATTGCTTTTGGCACAAACACTGTCGTTGTGTGGTAGTCTGGGGGAGGTGAAATAGCCTGTAGCTGGTAACTGGCACGTTTCGACATAAACTTAGATTCCTCTGTCAGATAGTGATATCTTTATTTCAGGCACAGCTGACGTCACGTAGATTCATACTGCAGTGACTTGTTTCTCACTTGTTTTCTCAGTGATGCTGTGACACGTTTAGACGTTTCAGTTTGTTGGCGAATTATTTAATCACACAGCATCGACTGAAGAGGGCATTTACTGACAGACGGGAAGTGGCTGCAGCCATAATAAAGATCTTGTCTAGGCAATTTCGCAGACGGTCTTTTGCAAAGGAAGCGGTTTGTGTACTCCGGAAAATAGTTTAAACGCTTCGTCACTGTTGGATCTGTTAAATACAGATGTTTGTGCTAATTTCACTTAAGTAGTATTTATTAAACAGAGCGAGCAGCAATATCTCGGTAAATTGGAAGGACTAAACGGAAGGAACTAGGATTTTAGAATTTATTTCCTAGTTCTTCAACCCATCCGGCTTCGTATCATCTTGAGTATCGCAGTTGGTTGGCTTGTGTAACAGCCAAAGCATGACGCTAAACATTCACCTCCATTCGTTCCTGGAATTAAGAAAGAGTGGAGCGTTACCTGCACGCTCCGTTACGTCGGCAAGACATCGTGAATGTCCAAAGGCCAAGTTAACCCATACCAGTAAAACAAAAACTGATTTCACGCTTTTCTTTCGGTTGGAGGTAAAGTAGTCGGACAAAAAGCTGACTACTTTTCCACTTCTACAGGGCGTTTCATGATGTACTCCGGGATTACAAAAATGTATTATAGGAAAACCGTAGGACACGTATTTACGAAACCTGTACAGATAGAAAGAACAACTCAATTTGTTTCCCCAGTAAGTTGTTTTTCTTTGTAGTTCACATTTCTGCCGCTAGGCGGTGCGAGTGTATGTAGTGAGAAAATGGCCGCTAGGGGGGAGAAGTCGTTTTGTGTGTTGGAATATCACACGAGTAAGTCTGTGGTTACTGTGCAACGTGCATTGCATGCAAATTACGCAAAGGACCCACCTACAAGACCTCGCTGACCTAAAGCCACGGATCATTGCAGCAGTGAAGAATATCGATGCACCCATGTTGACGCATGTGTGGCAAGAACTTGAATATCGTATCGATGCGTGCCGTGTCACCCGTGGTGCACACATTGAATATCTCTAGTTGTGAAAAAAAAAACTTTTCCAGTTTTCCTGTGGCTGTGAAAAACTCCATTAAGGTATTTCCTTTGGCTTTCTTGTTATAAATGTTTGTAATCACGGAGAACATTATGAAACGCCCTGTATTTTCGGCGTTAAGAAAGGCCCGAGCATTATTTACAGTCGTCTAGCATTACTGCAAATTTTATAAACGGGTTTTCTTAAAGGAATTGCTATCGGTCATACTTCTTGGTCGTGAAAGTCTAGGAAGAAACGTGTGATACGGCTTTATATTAACCATTTCTGAATGTGATTAAGAATCGTATTCGGAAGTGATGTTTTTGTTGCCTCTAACGCGTCCCTGCGTGGCCCATCACTGGAGGTCGTTTCTTGCTGCTCGGGGCAGTGTGAACACAAGAAGGGTCTGATCACGAGACGGATTTTTTTTCCTGTGCAACTGACTTTGGTTGGCTCTTTAATTATATTCTGACACTGAACGCGTGAGAAACGCAAGAGGTATCATTGCTTTTAGAAACACAGATGACGGGTGAACTTTCATATCTCTCCCACAATTTGATGTAACCTTGAAGTGGACCTGCCCCCACATTGTGAAAGATCGTGTCTTGTGACGATTTCCGAAGGCGTAGATCTACATCAAATGGGGGAATGCCTGTTTGTTAAGTACTTACGTAGCCAGTTTATGTAATCATAAGTAAATGTAAAGCATTAACGTTATAAAGAAGCAAATTATAAAGATCATGGTCGAAATTAGCCTGGTCACTTGGAGCAAACTATGGGGTAATAAAGACAAGATATTAAATCAGGAAGGTAAATTTGAATTTGGTGAAACTATGCGGGGAAGTGTGTAATTTAAACTTTACATAGTGTGAAATATGTTCTTAGATAACAAATTTAAACAATTTAGAATAATTGTTAAAAGGGAAAATGGAAGTGAAGTTTTTAGCAGAGGCATTGTTCTCATTTGTAGAGAAAGTAAAATTGATGCTTTCTTCTTTTAGGATGAAAAATTTTACAGAAATGAGCGTAGACTGAATGTGTGTTTAAGAAGGGGTAGAGAAATACGTGGACAGTCGTTTATAATAACACGAGGGGTGCCATGAAGTCCGAATATTTGGCTGGTTTAAGACACTTGCCGTTCTTACACTCTTCCTAATCAAAAAGAGAAGCGAACGACAGAGAAAAAATAAATTCTGGAATGGAAGAGAGTTATAATGCGTAATAATAACACAGTAGTTAATTAACTGATTTGCATGTCAACTCACCAATAATCCTGCGGATTAATAGTTTTAATATTTAGGCCTATTTATATTGACGAACACGTCTTATAACGCAACCTTGAATTCAGAAGTTCTAGGTAAATAACAGGACAAATTTATATGATTCGCGAAATCTGATTTTAATGTGTGTTTGGAGCGTTGTGTAATGTGTGGTGGCGCATATAGTGTGGCCGGCTCTTTCAGGTCGAACCGTAACGATTCGGAAACGTCGCCCCATGTGAATAGCTCTCATTGTCAAACTAAATGTTGGACCACGTAACGTGTCTGTATGTAGCTTCGTATGAAAGCCATAGCTTTGACGGCAACGTAAAATTGGGCTGTGACGTATTTAATGATACAACCGATTGGTATCCAAAATAGGCCTACTCGGGGCTCGAACGTAGGTGCGGAGGCCGGGCTTTATAATGCTTCTCACAATGCAGCCATCCTCCCCATACGGCTGTATAATCCGTGTAGTTGTAATGAAATACCCATTATTTAACGCTGTTAACGATGCCTTATCAATTGCCTAGATTGTATGACCTAAAATGACAGTACGTGCAATGCAGCTGTTGGGATATATTTTAAGGTATTGTAAGGCCGCAGAGGGGAGGGAGGAACTGCAGGAAGCCAAATTTGTCAGTCCCTGCGAATGATAATTAAACACTTTATTATCCAACTAATGCGCAGTGTGTAATATGTAGATAAAATTAAAATTATAAAATATTTGAAAATGTTCCAACATGTTTCGGAACACAGTGGATCCATCATCAGGGAGCCTTGTACAGTGCTTGGCTAAAAATTACAAGAATGATTCTATCGTGTCTGTTGACGTGGACAAGGTCGGTGTTATGGCAGCATATTCTGACCCGTTGTGCGTGTGTGTAGTTCACTGAGCGCCTTCATATACAGTGAACTACACGCACGCACAACGGTTCAGAATATGCTGCCGTAATACCGACCTTGTCTATATCAACGAACACGATAGAATCATTCTTGTAATTTTTAGCCAAGCAGTGTACAAGGCTCCCTGATGATGGATCCTCTGTGATCCGGAGCACTTTTAAATATTTTATAATTTTAATTGTATCTACATATTATATATTGTGCATTAGTTGGATAATAAAGTGTTTAACCAATATTTGTGTATTACCTTTTATTCCCAAACCATTAATAAGTACCTGTATGGCCGTAATGCCAATTCTCTGGGTGGCAGAAACACTGGCGTACGAATTTAGGAAGTGAATTAATACGGAGATGAAACTTGTAACGTAGTGCACAGTTGTGTTAATGTAACTTTAGGAGTACAAACGTTGCTCATACAAGGGGATTTATTGTTAGTGCTTAACATTTATTTTTATAGCTAATTTTGGTTCGTGGGTCCAAAGGCTGATTTTTGAGAGCGCTTTGATAAACTTGGGGGTTGTGTAGGCCTAATCGCACAAAGATGAAGGAAAGAATGCGATAGGTCTACAAGAAATTCCAATTTACTGAGAAAAATTATGTGTATACGGTAAGTAATTTTTCCATTTGTAGACTAGTGTTTACTTCGTATGGTTAGAGCAACTAAATCGCGAAGGTTGAGGTGGGTGGATCTTGGATGGTGGAAATTATCTGAGTTTAAAAGGGAGAGTAATATTAAAATGGGTGTCGCAAAACTGTCTTTGCTGAGGTGTGGATTAGATCTGATTCAGGATATGGACAAGTAGCGGGCTCTTGTGAATAAGGTTCGAAGGAATCGTCGGTCCCTGTCAATCAGTCGAACAATCAATAGTCCCATCATTCCGCTGCTTAACATAGGACATCCACAAGATTCCTCCACCGCACTCTATCTTGGCGACGCACTAAATCTCTGCCCAGGTCTTTTTTACTCCTTTGGCCTGTTCAAGCACCGTTCTTCGCCACGTGTTCTTCGGCCTCCCTCTACTCCGTTTGCCTTGGGGGTTCCATTCTAGGGCTTGCCTGGTTATATCATCAGTCGATTTCCGCAGTGTATGGCCCAGCCATCCCCACTTGCGTTTCCTGATCTGCAGATCTATTCTTGGTTGTTTCGTGCGCTTCCACAACTCGTTATTCGTTATCCGGTCCGGCCAGAAAATTCTTAGTATTTTCCTCAAACTTTTATTAATAAAGACTTGCAGTTTAGTTGTTATATATTTCGAGTTTTTCCAAGTCTCACAGCCATAGAGTAGAACCGCTTTCACTTTCGTGTTGAAGATGCGAAGTTTGGTTTGCGTTGAGTGTGTCGTTGAATGCCAGATCTCGTTCAGTGCACTAAATGCAACTTGGGCCTTTCGCACACGAGCTTTGATGTCCGCCTCCGTTCCCCCTGTGCTATCAGTAATACTTCCCAAATAGGTAAATTGTGTCACTTTTTTCAATTATTTCATTGTGTATATAGAGGGGCTCTTTGTTTGTCAGGGCAATTCGCATCTCCTTAGTCTTCTTTACATTAATTTTTAATCCCGCGTTTTCTGCTTCTTTTCCTAATCTCTCAAGCATTTTTTGCATAGTTCGTTTTGAGTGGGTTAACAAACATATATCGTCGGCATAGTCTAGATCCGTCAATTTACGTCTGGCCCTGTAGAAGTTGGGAAATATTTTGGCTAACTGAGCTTGTACGACTCTTCGCTTCTCAAGAAAGAGTGCATTCCGTGGGGGTTTATGAGAGGAAGAGGAAATTGTACAGCTTCTTGGTTTCTGTGTAAGGGAGGAGGCGCTTCGAAATTTTTAGGATAGCTTGGAGTAAAATATTGTGTCTAAAAGGGATCTTAAGGTAATACGTCACGAAGTATAGAAGTTCATTTGTATTTTGCAGGAAAAGGTCGAAGGGGGGACTTTTGTGGACGCGATAATGAAGGTAAGAGTGAACGAACAGGTAATTGACTTATAATATGAATAACTAAACATTGTTCATGAAAAGCTTTGCGCCGTTAGTTTGTCTAGCTATTAGCAGTTTGCCGTTTTATCAGACAACCACTGAGAAGCCATACTTAAAACCATTTATCTGTTTTGACGACGGTTGCACGCCCGCTCACGCACGCGACCTGTGTTTGCGCGCGCCGGTGTGTCTTTTTAACTGGTCATAAAATTTAATTGTAGCTTTCATTGCAGGTAGAAAGAAAACAGGTAACTCAAGAAACACGCGAAGTGCTGTGTAGTTGAGCTACGTGACAGGATATCCGTGTGTATTCAATTTCAGTTTCTTCCTCCGTTACCCCAAGTAAAATCGGTTTACCATTTAAAGTCGATTGGTAACTGTGTTTACCACGTAGAACATTAAGATAATTTTTATTTTGCCACATACTGTATGTCTTTCACACGTTTCTGACAGTATATACCGAATAATTTTCAGTACAGCGTTTGTTGATTCGTCTTTGTAATTGAAAGGGACTTCTAGCTGTGTGTGGTAAGTGAATTTATATACACCCCATTATTCAGGTGGATCTTTGGTCTTCAGACGATTAATGTATTTTTTAAAAGGCTGTATTCATGCAATAATGCATGCAACAAGGTACAATTTTATGAAAGTCCTAGAGATAATTTTACACGTTTCAGCTTAGCAGCCATCTTCGTGATGTAACATCAATATCGTAGGAAGGCGTCCAAGACTATTACATGTACCGTATAAGGACCATATCCTTCCTTTTTTTTACGGATTTGAAGAATGGTTGGTTAATGGACTAAACGTTCATGCAAGCATATTAAAGACCGGTGGCAGAGAATATGATACTTTAAACAGTCTTAAAAACAAAATAGTAAGAATTCTATAACGGTCTGGATGTTGTATTGGTTCCCTACTTTATATACATATTAAATATCCCGAAGGCTAAATGCCACTGTAATATATGCACCTACTGATTATTCCGATACTGAAACACATTAGAGGTTGTGATTAAGAGCAAGCATTTGTTATCTACTTGGTAAACAAGAATGTGAAAGTTTGAAAAATACCACCATTACGGATCCATTATCTGGTCTACCTGTATTCACACAGCCCGTTTCTCATGACGTGTGCTTCCTCTGGAACGCCACAAGGTGGTCCTGAAATTACAGAGTGGTCCTCAAATTAGTTCAGCCTTCACGCTTTGTAATTTAAAATGTTTTATTGACATATGGCCTAATATTGTTCTTAAGTTATTTTTATACAGATGAAACAAAACAGAATGAGTTGAAATGGACATGTAGTACTCATGGAAGGAATAAGTGAAAAACGTCTAAACCTTAGGGGAGACCTAACCGTATATTAGGTTAAAATATATAGCAGAGCGCTGCCGAAATTGTAATCGTTAAGAAATTTTTATTCTTAGCTGGTTAGATATCGCCGTTTATGCATGTGTAAATTAATGTTTGTTTGATGTGCACACTTGAACATAATTGGTATTTGCTGCCATTCAGCAACATTTTAATTGTCACCGGCATAAGAAAGAGTTTACAATTATCAGAAATTTTTTTATTTGGGCAGCTGGTTTCTATACCCTAAATGCAGTTCCAGAATCGCACCATAGGCTTAGAAACGAGACAGAAAGGGGAATAGATATTTCAAGGTCATCTTCTCTGACGTCTTATTCATCGAGATGTTCAGGCACTCTCAGAGCTCATTTGGTGACAACTCGATCTACTGGCCAAAGTACGATTGTTCTGCATCTTGCCACGGTGTTTTGTACAGTCTGTGTCTTAATGTAGGCTACTTCCAGTAATTCAGAAGCATTATTTTTTGTCACAAAATTTTCCTTGGTTTGTTCTTAGCTGCCTTGCAGCTGTTTACTCTCACTGTGACGCCGTTCCACTAGGACACTGACAGTAAGCGATGGGTCATATTACCCTGTAATCGTAACAGTATTAGGTTTTTAGAAGAAGGTCATCTCTTTGTGTTTGAAAGGAATAATTTAATTAAATTACCGTCCAACACGAATAGTTTAAACATAAAACTAGACAAAAATTAGGGCATACGTGCTTAGGAGCTGTTATTGTCTCTGATTATTTCTTCTTATGGTTACGATCTCTCCAGTGTGAGACTTCTGTCATGGATAGCTGCCGAAGCAAGTTGGGCTTCTAATTAGACTGAAAAGAGTTGGTCAGCTCTAAGCGGCTCTTACAGGAGTTTACTTACGTTGAATGTTGACTGATTAATTCCCAAGATTGTGACTCAAGGCTGATTAAAATTTTTGGGCGAAGGCGTTAATAAATAGTAAAAGAACTTATTGTAGACGCGAATAAGAAAGTTGACACACGAAGAGAATCCAAATAAAACTGAAAAGTGTATGTTGTGTTCACTGCGTAAATCTGGTTTGGTGTTGTCACAGTCATCTTCAGGTGCTGGAGAATCAGAAACCTTGGGGCTGAGCCACGGCCCATGCCGTTCGTCGCCGACTTCTCACCGCGGAAGTCCGGTTTCGATCCCAGACCTATTTAAGTGGGATTTGTGGTGGACAAAGAAGCATCGAGACAGGTTTTTATCCGTCTAGCCTTATTCAGATTTTCGCTTCAGGAACGTTCCGCCATCTTTCCATATTCATATTTTATTTACGTAAAGCCGACGCCGTGTATTAGCGTTAGCCAATGACGGCTTAATTGAATAAAACACCGACGTCCGTGTCAGAAGATTTTTCCTATTTTAAACATTTTTAACAATTGCTGAAATGGTATTTTGATAAAGAAAATTAACGTGGCGGAAATTTGAATGAACCATTAACTCCTCCGTATAGTGGAGATGTAGCGTCTGATGTCATTTACATATAGGAATATCAAATTTACTAAGATGATAGATATTTAATACAAAACGCAAGAAGAAATTTTCTGATTAAAATTACAATTATGGAAATAGAGCTAAATATATAATTTTTGTGGAAAATTTCAGGAACTGAGATCGTATATAGCCCCACTAGAAATTCGTATGACCGCCATGTTAATACCATCTATGGTACGCGGTTAAGAGTAAGGAGACGGTGGGTTGGTCTTCACTAAAAAAAGTTGTACAGAAATGCGTCAGTTGATTGAAAGCTATTAGCGGTGAAACACATACACACACACACATAGATATTATGCTTACGTACCCTTTGAAAGGAAAGTAGGCTGAAGAAAAACATGCCTACCTAGTTGACCTCACAGTCGTATGAACTCTTGTTATCACGCCGATCCAGTCAACGTAGCTTCTTTATAGCTGTTCACTGTAAGAAACTGGATGGTACAAGCATGCACATAAAGAATGCGCTCCTCGTCTCAATAGACGAAGAAAGCTGCGCACCTCCCTTATCTAGATATTCACAGCTTGGTGGTCCACCGTCAATAGAATCTCGTCAAATAAAAACTAACTTCGCTCCCTTAGAGGGTAGCAACCCCTTCCCATTGTGAACAACCCTCTCGCACCCTTACATAGTATAAATCCGATACTAATTGTTCCGATTTCATTATAACGGCAGCTCCAGTGATCGATAATAAGATTAGATTATATCAGCCTCGCACGTTTTTAATGAGTGGCGGGAGAACCGTGATGCGGGGTCACACGATTCCAACAGACATAGCGGACCGCTGGAACCTAGCCGGAAAGCGGTTCCCAAACTTTTAAAGGCGTGGAAACTAATAAAGTAAGGAGCAGAATGTCCTGTTTATTGATGTGTAAACTGGGTTAAGGAATTCGTGGTGTTATAGGTTTAAGGATACTCTATCAGATAAATCTCTCTTAGTCGTTTAGAGGAACTTAGAACTGTTTCCTTATTACGATGATATAAACAAATATAATTATATGAGCTGATCATGTAGCACGCATAGGACATATGAAAATGCAAACTAAATTTTAGTTAGAAAAACATTAAGGAAAGAAGCCTCCGTGATAGACCTGTATGTAAGCAGGAGGATGATAATGCGAGGAAAATTTACTTACGTAGTTCATATATTTTTATCTACGGACTTCTTATTGTGTTGATATTGTTCCTTTGCTATATTTTATACATAATATGTAGCTATATTTATTTTGTTGTGTATGTATCTTCTTAAAAGAAAATATCACACTCCTCTTTCCTCTAGTACGTTAATTATCGCTGTCTAACCAAACCCCTAGAAAGTTTCCGGTTATCGTTTTTGATATATTATTTTACATAACCTAAATACCGCTAAAAAGCTTTAAATTTTTTGTATATATATTACCGTACGTCGCTTTAGGATACTAAGGTAACTGGCACCATTGTTGCTCCCATCTCCTGTTTTGCGCTATATTAATGTCATTAGTGATTCTGGAATATAAAATTCAGGGCCAGGTTGGCTTCCAGTGGCATACTCGCAACTGTCACATCCTTTTTCAAAAATTTCGTTGACTATTGTCTTCATCAGATACAGTCATACGTCGTTATATCATAATTATAAACTTGTTGTATTATATTGTCGACATACTTCATATATTCGTATGTTGGTGGAGAATTCAATTATACTGAAATTATATATTTTTGCGTCATGTTGTGTTATTTTAATTAGCAGTTCCATATTTTTCACGTTTATACAATGCGTTGTTTGGTGAATATTTCACATTATAATACACATTACGTAAGCGGCATGATTGTAATATTTCGTTCGATGCTTTGCGTTTTTTTGGGAACACCTAGCACGTGGAAAAGTTAAAAAAAAAAACTGAGTATCGAATGCAGAAGTAGAGACTCGTGTAGAGATTTAACTCGTATTTAAGACTTCAAAAAATTTACCTCTCAGTGACAATACGTACTTTCTATTCCTTTTTTTATAGATAACAAAAAGAATAAGATAGAAATTAATTCCATTGTTCATAACATAAATTTAATTTTCACCGAACTGTACCAAACTTATCATTTTATCAAAAATCTACTCTTTTGGCATAAAAGTGTTTAATAATCTCCCACCAATTATTAAAAGTATGGTTGATGATATTAAACAGCTTAAATCCGCGTTACAAATCATCTAAATGCTCATTAATTTTATTCTGTAGATGGATATTTTTTCTATAAACACAGAGTTTTATAATTGATATGCTTATTAATTTGAAGCTAATATTGAGTAATATTAACATATTTAATGTTTTGTTGGCCGTGCATCGTGATATATCCGTATAATATGAGCCAAGAAGGTGCACTATTTTCTGTTAATTTATTTAATTAATAAGCCTCAACATGTTTCGAGCAGGCTTGCTGCTCATCATCTTTATGCCTTCTAACAACTCTGTACGTACACTTACAAACACCTAGTTGGATATTTTTCACGCTTTTAACGATTTTCAACATATTTAAGTAATTTTAAACAATTCCATTACTCTTCAGCATGACTGTACCATTTGCTGTTTATACACAGTTGATCCTCCTGCTGATGATAAGCAGGCCTGCTCGAAACATATAGAGGCTTATTAATGAAATAAATTAATAGAAAATAGTGCATCTTGTTGGTTATATTATTCGGAAAGCACCATATGTAACAATTTATAGTAACTGGTTATGTCTTGTTCTGTATCCAAAGGTTGTAACGTGTTTTGGATTCATGGAAGGTACATAAAATCAGATTCAAATTCAATCCAATAAGAGTTCACAGCAATTTAACTCATGGTAAAAGACGAAATAATGAAATTAATGAAGGCGAAAAAATCATAAGCCTCAGTATTTAACCAACTTGATGCACAAAATTTTGTTTCACAATAAGTTTTATTTCATGCTTCTACATGTTTCGAGCACATGTACTCTGGTATCATCACACCTATAGGTGTGATGATACCAGAGGCAGTGTAATGCAATTTTGACCTCCTGATGATGAGCACATGTGCTCGAAACATGTAGAGGCATGAAATAAAATTTATTGTGAAACAAAATTTTGTGCATCAAGTTGGTGAAATACTAAGATAAATATACTGAGATGCACGGTCAGCAAAACGTCAAAAAAT
>Ga0123352_10008697_pt1 | contig 15809 bp, 6 predicted proteins | sample TergutLab28metaG_FD_89700 | JGI IMG/M metagenome (GOLD analysis project Ga0123352, IMG submission 89700) | Labiotermes labralis P1 segment gut microbial communities from Petit-Saut dam, French Guiana - Lab288 P1 | ecosystem: Host-associated > Arthropoda: Insects > Digestive system > Gut ... | reverse complement strand
ATTGTGCTATTTCGTTTTCGTGGTGAATGTGAATATGGTCAACTCCGCCCGAGTGAATGTCGAAAACTTGACCTAAATATTTTTTTGCCATAGCAGAGCATTCAATGTGCCAGCCGGGAAAGCCCATTCCCCAAGGTGACTCCCACTGCATGATATGATTAGGTTCGGCTTTTTTCCAAAGAGCAAAGTCATAAGGATTTCGTTTTTGAGTGTTCAATTTCACTCTTTTTCCTGCTTGCTGCTCATCAAGTTTTATTCTTGACAACTTTCCATAACTCTCAAATTTAGAGACATCAAAATATATTCCGTCCTCAGTTTCATATGCATATCCTTTTTTTTCGAGTTCCGCAACATAATCAATCATTTCTTTAATATGCTCGGTTGCAAAGGCAATAATCTCACTCTTTCCGATATTTAGTTTCTCGCAGTCTTTGAAAAAAACTTCTGTGAAATATTTTGCAATATCCCAAGGACTCATTTTTCTCTCTTTGGCGGCTTTTACCATTTTGTCCTCTCCTTCGTCAGCATCTGAGAGAAGATGTCCGACATCAGTAATATTGAGAACGCCTTTCAGTTTGAACCCGTTGAGTCTTAGTCCTCGCCTTAATAAATCCAAAAATACATAAGTTCGCATATTCCCGATATGGGCATAGTTGTAGACAGTTGGTCCGCAAGCATACATTGTGACCGCTTTTCCCATCGGTTCAAATTTTTCTTTATTTCTTGAAAGGGTATTATAAAGTTTCATACTGCTAAGTATACAAAAAATGAAATAGTATGTCAACTGTCTACAGGTTAGTTTACTAAAAACATGCATTTGTGAACATTTCCAAAAAATTGAAACTTTGTTAAGAAAGTGTTAACTATGTCAAAAAAAATTTAGCAGTCTCAAGAGATGACTGCTAACAAACGGTTGACAGGTCTGCTAATGTGTGATATAATCATATCAAGAAATGGTGTAGTTTCGCCGTTTTAACTTTGTTTTTCGCAGTGCTTTTGTTTTAATCTGCGAATTAAATTAAGGAGATATATTATGTTCAAAAGAACCAAAACAGAAGATGGCGTTATTGAGTTTCAAAGTGTCAAACAATCCCGCTTTAAAATGTTAATATTAGTTTCACTTGTCGGAGTTTTTGTTGCGACCAGTATTCTTTTTGCAATTTTGTTTGCAACAGCGGGAGGGATGCAAGTTGGTGTCAATCGAATATCTTTCAGTCACTCTATGCTTCAATATGACGGACGATATACTGCATCAATCGGTGCAAGATACACTATGGACATAACGCTTGAAATTGTCGGCGAAGAAATATCGCCGAGCCTTGAGTTTGATGTTCATGGACCTCAAGGATTTGAAAATATTATTATTTTCGGGGAAGAGCCGTTATACAGAAGAAACAGAGAGCAATTCGCCCTATCATTCACGGTCTCATCTGATTCAAGATTGCATGATGAGCGGATAGATATTGTTTTCACAAGTGCGGGGAGACAAGAAACCTTTTCTTTTTATGCAGTTTTCCGCCATGCTGTAACTGCGAGTTTGGCAACACATATTCAAGGTGTCGGAAACCAATCTAATTTCCTTATTTCTAACAATCAAGTGAATTTGCCGCTGTCGGCTGATGTTTCAAGACGGACTTTTGCTCTTGATGTTACTCAATTGGCAATCGGCGGAGCAAGCGTTTCAAGCGGTGAGAGGCTTGACGGACACGACCTCTACATAGAAGATTTTAGAATTGAAGTGTCAGGCGGCAACATAGTTAATGCAACGGCAGTAAGGGGAGAGAGGGTTTATTTGGCATTAGTCGGAGTTGGAAATGCAACTATTGAAATAATAGTTAACGCTTTTAACACTTCTGAAAATATAATATTGACACTTAATCTAACAGTTGAGGCGAACAATAATATGCTGGAAGACTTGTGGTTCACAAGTCCATATTTTGCATTATTCCTCCGTGACTCTGCGGCCAGTGCAATATACTTTGGCAGAACAATGTCATCAAATCCATCGGATTGGAATGTTGGATTTTTCCCTCAAATATCAAATCCGCAATGGGAGTTGGTCGAGGTTATTAGTATGACCAATTTTAATACTCCGCTTAATCCAAGAGTGACAATAGACAATGTTCAAAGAACGGTTATGTCAAGACAAGTCGGAGTGACATTCTTGCAACTTCGTGACACAAGCCCTAATGGATTTGGAGTTGTCAGCCAGCCTGTTGAGTTTAGAATAATGTATGACACTAACAGTGTGAGTGTCAGAACTCGAGGAATTAGTGAATTTGCACAAGGACAGTCGGAGACACTTAATGTTGAATTGGGAATAACACTTGTTGCTGACATGGGTTTTGGTGAAAGTCTGCCTCATCAAGTGATAAGACAAAGCATTATTTTTAGATATCTTGACGAGAGAAATGAGCCTTACTTTAATGATGACACTCAGACATTTTCATTCTCGCCCGCCAGCAATCATCATACTATTGTTTTTAGAAACATGGTGCATTACCGTGAAGTTGAAATTGACGGCAACTATGTTAACTTTTTCAAAATAACCGCAATTGAAAACTTCAGGACAAGAAGCGAGAGTGTAGTCCGTCATTTTGGTTATGGCTCTATTGTTATGTATGTCGGAAGTGATGCTCTCGGAATGGACATTCAATTTTATTCTGCAAGACAGCGTTCAATTATAAACGAAGATGCATTTCCGGGCGGAGAACAAAATCCGACTCCGTCGGGAGGCGGAAGTTATTATGTTGCTGCCAACACGGGAAATCCGCTGACTATCGGAGTAAGAAGTGCGGTTGCACGAATAGGCTTTGTTCCAAGTTTTCAAGACGGTAATATTCAATTCTTTCATTCACCGTCATTAAACAGCCAAGTGCTTATCTTGCCGGCAGTGAGTGAAGGTGTTGTTTCCGGTTCAGGGATTGAAATCAGAGATTTACTAAGGTTTTTGGACATTGTCGGCGGAGAAATATCCCAATACATGAATGACCGCCTTATTCCTCAAAATGTTCAAGTTAGAATTCAACAGCAGGGAAGCGGATTTCATCTGCCGATATATGACCTTGTTGATTTTGTTATTCCGAATAATGTCTGCGGAACAAGACTTCTTGTTGAGTTGCAAGTTGTCGGTTCTTCATTAAATGAAACGGTCTCGTTTTTGATTGTTTTCGCAGATATGGTGAATATTGCAGAATTAACACACGAGATTTCAGTTGCCAGAGGCGGAGATTTTGACCGTTCTCATGTTGGAAATTCGCAGCATTTTGTTTCGTTTGGAAATGTTCAAATACCAAATTTTGACGGACAAATATTCACTAATATTATTGCCGGAACAAGAATGTTATTTTCTTGGCAGATAGAGCCGGGTCAAGTCGGTTTCTTTTTAAATGAAAATGATAATGACGCAAACGCTGTCTTCAGGCTTGATGTTCAAAATTCTCAACTTTTTATGCTTAGAGACCTTATGGAAATTTATGTGGACCATGGCATAAATCTTTTGAATTTTGATATTGTCTTTTCGATTTTTCCGATTATTCCGACAGCAGGAACAAGCAATAACTGGACGTTTGATAACTCATGGGCAAGAAATTATCTTTTTGAAAACCTAGGTCTTACTCCCGCTCAAATCAGCACTCACCACCTAATCAGAAGAACAGTTTCGACAAGAAGATTGTTTGACAGTATCGGGTTGTTTAATGCCGCTTTCACAACACCGGTTGCTTTTGACGGAGTTGCTCATCAAAGATTAACAATTTCAGACAACAGTGATTATAACAACATTGCATTCCATCCGTCAGGGGTCTTTCGTTTCTCTGATTATGGACAATTTGTCAGAAATCATGTTCTGGGACATCAAACATTTGAAGCAAATTTAAACCGTGAAAGTATTGCCGTAAATCCAAGAGATGTGATATATGAGCCGACAAACAATCCGTATGTCGCTTTTAACCACACTATCTCTCCCTTGGACATAAGAAGTTTCAATATCTCAAGACAACCTTCGGCAGAAAGGTATTTTGGCTACACTACAGAAACTTTTCACTTTAGACACGGAGAATTTGAAGTTCCTTTTATTGTCAGAGTGTATAGCCGTGTTTTGGAAATAAACAGCATTGAATTGTTCTTTACCGGTCAAACTGAAACAAGCAGCATTATTGTTGAAGGAAATCGTTTCAGTCCGGATTTTCTAATTCCTTTTGTTTTAGGCGGAGATAATACTAGTTTTTCTATTTTAGCAAGAGTGACTTATGTTTATAGTTCAAGCACTAATTTCTTAAGACGGGAAAGGTTATCTCTTTCAGGTGTTTCTGACAACATCTATCTTTATGTTGTTGGCTTTAGAGGAGAGTTTATTCCGTCTGACAGCGGAACAGGCGGAGTTGGTTCAAGTGAAGTTTTTAGACTAATTATAACAAACAATCATTCACAACATGCTCAATTTGAAAATGTCAATGTTGTCTCTGCCGGAAATCCAAGCATAAGAAATCAGCACAATTTCCAAATTGATGTTGCAAGAAAAGCCGAAGCTTTTAATTTCACAGAACTAGGCGGAGCCGGCACTGTGTCAACTATCACTGTTGACATGACATCTTATGGTCACAATGAAAACATTTTGACATCCGGTTCTTTGCAGCAAGGCACTCAAATGCGTTTTATCAATGTTGGTCAAAATACTGACATGAGTTCAAGAGGCAGCATAGACAGACTAAGGTTCGAGGTTTTCCTTGGCGGAAACAGAACAACCGGCACTGACTTCTTCGGACTAAATGATATTAACAGACCTTTTGGCATAGATTTCGATTCTCAAGGCAACTTGATTGTTCGCTCAACCGGACAAGCGGGAGAGTGGACTATTCATGTTTATATGTTTGAGAGTCAATTTGCTCGTCGTGAAAGTATCGGTCAAATGACATTAGGTCATGTTGATTTTGTTGAAGAACTGGCATTCCGCAGAACGGAAATCAATATTGTCATCAGAGCAGACTTGGCAAATGTCCGCATTGTTTCAAGAAGCGGAAATGTCTATGGACCTTCAAACAATCACTTAACTTGGATTAATCTTCACACAACCGGAGCAGTGGGTCGTGATAACGATACGCATTTTGAAATCGGCGTTATTAAAAACCTAAACCTTGCAATGCCGACTTTGGGTGTGTTTAATAACTTTAGAGTGGAAGTATCTCGAAACAGGGATGGGATAATCACTGCAATTCCGGGGGCGAGAATTTATCCAAGCGCAGAAAACCCCCGCAGTATTTTAGTTGAAAACGACATGACTATCCCGGTTACTTTAGAAGACGAAAACCATCATGGATATTTAGTTGTTTTGTGGGAACATGCAACAGGCGTCACTAGAAGAACTATTCCTATTCAATTGCATCAGCGAGCAGTAGATAGTTTTGGTTTCATTGCGTCGGCATTAGACCAATTTCAGGAGAACATTCCAAATCAACCAGGAGCATACAATTTAATAAGAGATGTTGTGACCGGAAATATACCGTTTGGATTTAACATAAACAATAGTATTTTTGAACCGGATGTTATTACTAATATAACTTATTCAACTCCGGGTTTGGCAACAGTTACAACAATAGCGACGCCGAGTAATTTGATAAATATATCTATCATTGGAACGACTGAGTATGGAATACCTTTAGATATTTTTATTCGCGGCAGAGTTCCAACGAATATTGCGGGAGAATTTGCAGACAGAAATCATGGTGCAGCAGGTGCGCATGTGACAATAAATCTTAACATTTGTCCAACTGATGACCCATTAAATGCGACTCCATTCACTTTCAGTGTTAATCCTGATGATCCAATAGACTTCATCATGACTATTACGATTGTTCCAATCAACATGGCTGGAATTGCTTCCGGAACAGAGAGAACCTTGCAGTTAAGCGTTAGTTCAAACGACAGAGTTAACAACATACTCTCTCTTGCAGCAATACCGGGACAGATAAATTCTCTGGTGGGTGAAGAACACATACAACTACCTCTTGAGTTGACTTTGGTCAGAGGTTTTGCTCTAAACCTTAGCCGCTTCATTCGTTTCACAACTCCTGCAAGGACAGAACCGTTTGTCATAACCGGACTATTTGATTTGCCGAACATTGAAACAAATAATCGTGTCACAAGAATTGAATACACAAATACCTTGACTATGGACATAGCAGACGCATCGGTTAGAACAAGAATTACAATTCGTGTTGGAACTGTTGTTCGTTATATTGACATTTTGATAGTTGAGCCGACTGTCATTCCGACTTTTGGCTCGTCTCCTGTTGCAGGAAATCCATTCATAAGAACAACTGCAACAGATACTCAATATGCTCTAAACACTCCGTATATCAATTTCAATGTTACTCCGCATAATAATATTTATGTTCGTTTTGTTGTTGGCAATATCGGAGTGCCTAACAGTTTTGACACATTTAGTTTAACTGACAACACTCCTAGGTTGGAAATAACTCCTGATGACGGCGGGGCTGAAAATTTTATTATTGCAACTCCTGTCATTAATCACTTAGACCTGCCTGGGGAATTTGTTTTCAGGTTGACTTTTATTCCGCAAAGCGGATTAAATCCTTTTATTTATAACAACAGTAACAGATTTTTCCACATGTCGCTGAGTGTCGTTATCAGCGGACAAAGAATAGTTGTTGGAGAGCCTTCAATGCTAAGGCTGGTTGTTGAGCCTTCAATTGGTGATATTCATCATGGAACTACTGCTCATCACTATCATGGTCATCTTGGAACTCCGCCGAACAATCCGAACGGCACTCCGGTGACCGATCAACCAACTAGACCGACAATCAGTGTTCAAGGAACAAGTTATTTCAGAATTTCTCTTAATTCTTTAACTAATTCTACTCTTATCGGAATTTTGGGCAACGATGCTTTGAGAGGGCAAGTTGAAGTTGAGTTCACAGCAAATCTCCCGCAAGGACTAAATACTAACATAATAGTCAACAGAATTCACACCCACGCCCACTATCTCTACAGCATATTCAGAGTAACATGGCCATCCGATGTTGGTGCGTCTAATGTTAATCTTATATTCTCTTTAAGAGTTTCTATCTTTGGTGTGAATTTTGGAACAAGAGAGGTTCTTTCGGTTTATCTTCACAACACCGCCAACATGCCGACATATTTTGACTTAATAAACATCTCACAAGATTTTGGCGGAGGTGATACTATTGAAATGAATAGACCTTTGCTCTCTTTGACTGATGGTCGTGATGAACTTATTGGCGATGCTCCAAGACAAAATGTTCTTGCTATCATTGATTTTTCAGAAACAGGTTTTGTTTTCACAAACGCTCATTTAAGAAGCCTTAATTTCTTCATTTCACACCCGATACTAAGTTTTGACCTTACATGGGGAAGATGTGCGGTTTGTCCTTTATGTCTATCTCTTGAACCTAATACAACATGTGATGAATATCTTTCGTCGATAGCCAGAATTAGCAGCAATCGAATTTACGCAATACTAACAATTGACTATTCTTTGTTTACTCCGATTAACACTTCTTTCTCAGTTTCTTTCTGGGCACAAATAATTCATAACAACATGCTCTATGCTTCAATGCCTGCAACTGTGAGATTGTTAGTTGACCCGCCGAATATTCAAGTATATTCAGATGAAACAGGACTAACCGGCAATCCGACTTTTAACTTAACTCCGCCTTTATATAATGGAAACATAAATGACTATATCGAAGTTCCGTTCTCTATTGTGTCGGGAATTGGTAATGTCGGAGTTTCTATTAACAGGATTGGTTCTTATAATTTAACGGACAATGATGAGATTTATTTTAGAAGAGGTGATAATCCAATTTTTAGAATTGATGTTTTGCCCTCTTTGGAAAACTTCAACATAATAGTTTTTATTCCGAGAGGAGCGAATTTTGGCGGAGAATTTGTTTTGACATTCGTTGGAACATTTGATAGCGGAATATTCAAAGGACATTCTTTCTCTATTGACATCACCATTATCATTGAAGAAGTTTCTCCGCCGTCAATCGTTGCAGCGAACGCTAATCATGAATTCCGCATGGGGAATACTTCTCACACTATTTTATCATCAATAATAACTCAAGCGACGACAAATTTTGTCAGCACAGATTTTGTCGATGTTAATTTCGGGGCATATGGTGCAGAAGGTTTTGAAATGGTTGTCAATCCAACTCGCAGCGGCATAACCAGTGTCGGTGGTGTTATCACTCAAGGAATGCTAAACTTCAATAACGGCGGAAACATAGTTTTCAGACCCTTAAGACCCGGTGTTTTCACAATAACTTTATCGTTTGACATAACTCAAGGCTTTTGGCAGCATATCACGCCGGAGGTGACTTTAGTAATAACAGTTCTTGCTCCTCAAATTACTGCAAGAGAAACGGTGTATTCAAGATATATGAGCGCAGAGCAAATTGTGCTTAGTGCAACAAATGTCGGGCTTAGACTGGATGAAAATAATGCTCGTGGTTTTGTTATGGTGAACTTTGAAGGTGGCGGCAACGGATTGACAACGCAAGCATCTGTTGTTTCAATACTCGAAACCGGAGGAGGCGACACTAGAGGAATGCTTTTAACGGACTATATAGCAAATAATTTTGCAGGCACTATATCTTTTGTTCCGTTAAGAGTTGGTTTCTATGAAATATTGCTAAGAGTTGCGGTTTCTATTAATATGGCGATATATGGCGATATGGATTTGTTTGAAACCATTCTTAGAATAAGAATAAGTGTTCAACCGCCGTCAATTACTGCTGTCAAAAATTATGTTTATGCGATACCAATGAGCGCAACACCTGTGATAATTTCACCTGTTGGAATAACCGCCTTGCCATCTTTTGCTAATCCATTTGTTAACATTAACTTTGGAGCAATTGGAGCAGGGACAGGGTTGACGACGACGGCCGGCATAGAACAAATCATTCAAGTCGGAGGGAACAATGACTACATTAACGAAATGCTTGTTGCCAGAGATGCGAACATAATGTTCATTCCTTTGACACCGGGACTTTTTGAAATATCTCTAAGAATTGCCGTGACAAGAAATATCGGCTTTCCATACGGCACTGTAGAACTGTTATCAACTGTGTTAACAATCAGAATAAGTGTTCAACCGCCGTCAATAACCACTGTCAAAAATTATGTTTATGATATACCAATGAGCGCAACACCTGTGATAATTTCACCTGTTGGAATAATCGCCTTGCCATCTTTTGCTAATCCATTTATTAACATTAACTTTGGAGCAATTGGAGCAGGAGTCGGACTGACAACAAGTGCTAGCATAGAGCAGATCACTCAAATCAGAGGAAGCGGTGCTAACACTGCTGAGATGCTTATCTCCAGAGATGCGAACATAATGTTCATTCCTTTGACACCGGGACTTTTTGAAATATCAATTAGAATTACAGTGACAAGAAACCTAGGTTCTCCTCATGGCACTGCTGTGTTAGCGTCATCTGTATTGACAATGAGAATAGAAGTTCATCCTCCTCAAAATATCAGTGCAAGAGAGGAAGCATTCGTTGTTGAAAATATGGGGCTTGTTCCAATAACACTATCTCCTAGTGAAAGGGATTCAACCTTGCCTTTTAACAATGATTTTATTTCCTTCAACTTGGGAAGCGGTGCCGGAGCAGGTCTTGTGACAAGAGTTAATAGTTCTATCTCTGAGACGGGAGGCGGTAATAGCAACAATATGATTAACACTATTGGCGGCTATATATCGTTCACTCCAAACAGAGCAGGTGTCTTTGAAATATCATTAACAGTTGTTGTGTCATATAACTTAGTAATAGCAATTTCAGTTCCTTTAACAATAACAATAATCGTTCTTCCGAGAATTGAAATAGAGTTTGTTGAAAGAAACAGTTTAACACTAGGACAAGAACTTACCATAGCAGTTAGCGTTATAGGCTCTATGAATGCTTCTGACGGTGCGGTGAATATTGAAAATAGTGATATTGCAATTGCAAATATTAATTCAAATTTCGGAACTGTATCTTCAATTAGTGCTATTTCTCCGCAAGTTGTATTTAGTGCTGCACTCAGTCTTACGACAACTCGAAATTCTCCTGCCGAAATAACTGCTAGTATAGTTTTGGGCGGAAGGTTTGGCGGGTTGGATGTTGATAATTCAAGACTCTTGGATATAAATAATCTTGAACTGACAGGAACTCCAAGGAATGCAGCCAACCCAAATAACAGCGCACCGAATGCATCAAGAGACGGGCAAGTGCTTAGCGTTCAGTCAGGAACATCTTTTGCACTAAATTCAACCAACTTCTTGTTGAGCGGACTGTCTGCTCCTGAGACTATAACATTTGTTGATGCTGTTATTTATGACAGTTTAACTCAAATTGACAGCAATGTTCGTCTTGTTATCACAAGAACTAACTCACTCATAACCATAACAGCAGATTTAGGTTTGTTTGCTGACAGACCTGTGATTGAAGCAACATTGGTTGTCCTTATTCGAAACGGCACGCACTACTTTAGAAATATTTTCCAAATCGTAATGACAGGAAAACCGGTTCCGACACCAACTGTTAATGCCAGTTTTGCTTTTATCCATGGTGCAAATCCTGCAATTACAAACGGATTTAGGCTTCATGTCGGAGAAAGATTGGATTTCACTTTTGCGAATTTAGGCGGATATCAAATTGAAAACATTGCCCTAAATACAACAAACCCAAATAGCATTGGAATTTCTAATGTTTTTAGCGGCAGTGCAATAACAGGATTTTCAATAACTGCCTTAAGCGTTCCGCCAAGTAATATTAATTTCATTTCACTTTATGTCACAATTCACGGAAGACAATGGCAAGTTTCAATGCCGCTTCAAAACATTCAAATTTTCCCAAGCCAAGCAGGGGAAAACACTGAGGTTACTGTTTCTCAAAACAGAAATATGACAAGAGCAAATGTTGGTGCAAGCAGTCGAACTGTTGATATTGTTTTGACTCCTAGCGGGGCTTCAAACTTCTCTCACGCAGTCTTGAACATGAGTTTCACTAATTCTAACAGAATAGAAAGTATTTCGGTGAACGGAGTTGCAGCAACTGCAGGCACTAGCGTTAATGTCACAATTCTGGCAGGAGATTTCGCTGCAATTACAATCAGAATAGTAACAAACAATCAAAGTGCGGCAAACTGCTATCACATAAATGCTAACATTGTTTTGCGTTACAGGTTTGTTGTTGATGGTGCAACTGCCGCAACTCGAAGACTTGAAACAACACATTCAATTCATCGAGCAGGAACAAACTTTAATAGTCAAATATCTATTGCATCAATCGGACTTTCGGCACAAAGGGGAACTGGAGGGCAGCAAAATATTGTCACAGTCACTCCAACTGCTCGTGATATCAACGGAGATGAGATACCAAACAGAATAACAGGTATAGTTCTTTCAAACTACTCGATTGTTAACTATCATGGAGTTGTCAGAACTCCCGGAGCAACCGCACCAAGACTTAGCGGAATTAACTTCCTGTTCAACATAACCGATGCCGCAAGAACCAGCGGAGTGTATATGGCTATTGTCACTCTTACAGTAGAAGGAATTCAAGGTCTTGTGGTTTTTGAAGGGAACAACTGGGATGTTCAGCAAGCCACCACTGTTAGTTTGAGTTCATCTCATAATGCAGAGACAAGCGTAATAACAATCACGCCGACTGTTCGCGACCAAGTTGGAGCAATTATGGCAATCCCTGCGGCTAATCCGCATCCGGTAGAATGGACACTGCTTTCTTCAACGAATATAGTAACAGCGACAGGATTTCCAGCAGGAAATAGACCGAGACGAGGAACAGGAGCGGGAGTTAACAACTGGCTTATAAACGCTAACGATACGACTTTCACAGCGGTTGTGACAGTAACTGTGACCATCAACGGAGTGAGCGTGACAAACTTCATAATCATTAATTCTGAAACAGGCTCTTCATGGACGAGTCCATAATCAACAAAACAAAATCAACAACGAGACATATCTGAACAGCCTCCTAGACAGTAGACATAAAAAGACTCCTATGATAGAATAACTATACATAGGAGTTTTTCTTTGTCCGATAATCGGGGGCTCACACTAATCAAACTATCTCGTTTTTGTTTGTTTGTTTTTTTTTTGTTTTATAGTAAGATAGATGATGGAGGGAGGTGTTCTGAAAAATCCGCTAATCTTTTCCGCCTGCTTTGAAATTGTAGATTGGAATTAACCTTTCTCTGACTGTGACGGTATCTTTTATTTCTCGTAAAATGTTGTGCATGTTTTTGTAGGCTGAGGGTGCTTCATCTAGGGTGTGCTGATTGACACATGTTGAAAAAATGCCTTTCATCTCTTTTTTAAACTCATCAAGCGAGAGTCTTTGTTTTGCTTGACTTCTCGAATAAACTCTTCCTGCGCCATGCGGAGCAGAGAAATTCCAGTCCTCGTTTCCTAATCCTTTGCAAACTAACATTCCGTCACGCATATTCAAAGGTATGACCAACTCTTCGCCTTTTTTTGCGCTAATCGCACCCTTTCTCAAAATCTTTGTTTCAATTTCAATATAGTTGTGAATGCTGTCAATTCGATTTTTAACTCGTCCGCGCATACCGATTAGTATTTTTTCAAGCATTTTGTCTCTGTTTTCGCTTGCAAACTTTTGCATGATATTTATGTCGTGAAGGTAGTCTTTCATATCTTGCCCTTCTAAAAAGGCGAGTGGTTTTGGAATTTTGACGCCTGTTTTTTGAACATGCTGTTCAGATAGTCTTTGATAATATTCCGCAACTGTTAGACCAATATTTCTTGACCCGCTGTGAACCGCTAAATATCCATTGTCATAAGCCTCAATAAAATGATTGCCGCCGCCGAGTGAACCTAATGAAAGGGTAGCCAGATGAATAGTGTCTTTTTTGAGGAATTTTGAACATTTCATTTTCTCAAAATAATCCTTTTCTAGCATTTGCTTGTTGTGATGATTTCTTCCATGAGGAACATTTCGGCGAATAACTTCATCAAGTTTGTCCAAATTTTTAGAAAAATCAACATCAGTCTCAACCAATGTCACTCCGCACCCAATGTCAACTCCAACCAAATTAGGACAAACCTTGTCACTAATTTTCATCGTAGTGCCGATTGTGCAGCCTTTCCCGACATGAACATCAGGCATTATCCGAATGTCAGCATTTTCACCCAAAACAGAATTAGCAACCTCCATAATCTGCAAAAGCGCCTCTTGTTCAATATTATCAGTAAAAATCTTCACAATCCCATTTTTAGTTTGAATAGTTTTCATGCTTCAAATTATAACATAAACTTCTTTTAAAAACAAGTGTTATAGTATCTTATTAATGATTTCTTGTTGGATTATCAGTTTGACAGAACAAATAATCAATGGAGCAATTAAAATAATTTGCAAGTTTAATAATATTTTTGCAAGTCGGCGTGCGAGGGTCGTTCTCATTCTCGTAATACTCATATACCCGTTTTGTTATTTTGGCTTCATCGCTTAATTTTGATTGAGACACATTGCTGTTTGCACGCAACAATTTTAATCTGTCAGAAAATTGTTTTTTTGTCATGCTTTGATTATTTGCCCAAAGCACCAAAAAGTATACTATGAAATCATCACAAATTTTTTAAAAATCTACAAATTTTTTTTTGAAAACTATTGACAGGGAAAATTTATTGTGATATAATCTAAGATGCCGAACAAAAGTGCGGTGACATAATATAATAAAAAATGGAGATAAATTAATTATGAAAAAATCAATTTTAAAAATTTTATTGGTCGCAGCCTTGGTCTTTGCTTCTGCATTGCCGATGATGGGGTGCAAAGAGGAAGAAAATGGAAGATTTCGTCCAGATGCAATTTTGGCTTTTGCATCGCTTGGAAGTAGAACATATTTGCTTGATTTAAATAATCAAATTTGGGTTCGTGATTCAAATAATTACTATAATAGAGTTAAAGAAGAGGTTAAATTTTCTTTAATTGTGGGTGGTTTTAGCCATATCTTAGCAATAGATATCCATGGGAATTTATGGGGGTGGGGGCAAAACGACAAAGGACAATTGGGATTAGGGAAATCTACTGAAAGAATTTCCTATCCGATTCAAATAATGAGTGGAACTCATTTTTCTACGGCTGATACAAGGAGTGATGTTAGTTTTGCAATTGATACCTATGGAACTTTATGGGCATTTGGAGGAGGAGGTAAGTATGGAAATTTGGGAAATGGTACTTTTAACGAAAATGTGTATATTCCAATTAATATTTCAAAAGGCAATCAATTTTCTCAAGTTAATGCAGGAGATACACATAATGCGGCAATAGATGTTTATGGATATCTGTGGACTTGGGGAAGGGCTACTTCTGGAGAATTAGGTGATCCTTCTCTTATAGAAATAACACCATTTCCAGAAACTATTACAATTACTTTGAGAGGAATTCCTGGCAAAATCATTGAAGACACAAAATTTTCTCGTGTTTCCGTAGGTTTTCAATATACTTTGGCAATAGATGTTGAGGGTAATTTGTGGGGTTTTGGGGGGAACTTTGCAGGACAACTAGGAAGACATCCGAACTCCCCAAGAGATTTGCGTATTCCAATAAATATAATTGAAAACAATCAATTTTTAGATGTGTTTGCGGGCAGTTGGGAAAGTTTTGCAATAGATACAAATGGATATCTATGGAGATGGGGAGGTCAAACAAGAATACCCGATGGAACATGGAGTGGGACACTTGTTTGGCAATATCGCCCGATAAAAGTCTCAGATGAAGTTCGGTTCACCTCTTTCACACGGAGGGGTGACGGAATTGATATTGAAGGAAATATTTGGAGAGTAGTGCCAATAGGAGATTCTTGGTATATTAGGAGATAACTTAGATAAATTTAAAAAAATAAAAGGAGAGGTTGTTTCCAAGTGTCAGGCAAGGAGTTGATAATATCTTTGCGCTCGCAACAACTTTCAGCGGCAGTCATAGAGTAGACTTTGGTGTCGGTGCGAATGCAAAAGCAGAAGTCTACAGGTATGACCAAGACAGTCAGGGCAGTATGCTCACACATTTATTCTCGTTTGAAGGCGATGAAATGATATTTCATGCAAGGGAAGGAGAAAGGTATTTTATACTGTTAAAAGCAAATACTTCACAATCAATGATTGCTGAACATGTTGCGCAACATTTAAATCTCAACATAATGACAAGGATTGCGGTGAAAGAAGGCGAAACAACAGAAAGAAGATTAAGACCGCAAGTTGACGGAAACTATGTATTCCGGTCGAACGAATTAATCGTTGAGTTGTTGTGCTTAGCAACCGAAGAGGTAATACCATACACTTCAACAACCTCAAGCCAAACATTTAGTGGTCTTGTTGCAAACAGAGAATACCGTGTTATTGTTAGAATGAGAACAAGGCTATGCATAAAAATCGGGGACACCGTTTGTTAGCACAACCAATTCGCCATCTAAAACAGCATTCGTCTTGACGGCATTTTGAAGTTGAACTTCGGGATAAATTCTCGACACATCAAGTCCTCGTTTATTGATGAGAGCTGTACTTGTTTTGTCAATATGCGCTAAACACCTGCCGCCGTCAAGCTTTAGCTCGAACAGCCAGCCTTCTTTGCTGAACAGACTTTTTGCTCGATGAAATCGCATTGGTTTTAGTTTTTTTACTTCCATGTGAATTATCGTTTTTTTGTGTGGGTTGTTTTAAATGAGATTTAGTTTTAGGCAAATCCCTCGAAGAGGGTTTAAATCGTCCATCTTTCACGCTCTGAGTTAACGCTTCCATT
>Ga0123352_10008696_pt1 | contig 15809 bp, 5 predicted proteins | sample TergutLab28metaG_FD_89700 | JGI IMG/M metagenome (GOLD analysis project Ga0123352, IMG submission 89700) | Labiotermes labralis P1 segment gut microbial communities from Petit-Saut dam, French Guiana - Lab288 P1 | ecosystem: Host-associated > Arthropoda: Insects > Digestive system > Gut ... | reverse complement strand
GAAGGTTCATTACCGCACTCACAAGCGTCCGCCACCTGTCTCTATCCTGGGCCAGCCCAATCCAGTCCATATACCCACATCCCACCTCCTGGAGATCCATCCTAATATTATCCACACATCTACACCTGGGTCTCCCCAGTGGTCTCCTTCCCTCCGGTTTCCCCACCAAGACCCTATACACCCCCCTCTCCTCACCCATACGCGCCACATGCCCAGCCCATCTCATTATTAAATAATTATCAATTTATTATCACCACACAATGTAATTATAATTCTTTAAATATTAAAGAGATTTAGAATTTGTTAAAACATATTAGTAACATTATTTTTTGTTCCACATGCTGGACCAATTGTGACACTTAAGAAGAATTTTCATGTTATGTGACTTAGTTATAATGCGATTTTTAATGCTGTTTTTAGGACAACTCACTAATGCATCGGTTGGTGAATAAATAAAACTTTGATAACCACTTACACGTTTTGGCCTATATATTGTCATCATCTGTCTCATCACGAAAATGAATATAAAATGGACATATTCGCGTTTGCGTGTGAAGGTGAGAGACCTTGAACTTTTATAAATGTGTGGTTACAAAATATGGACACCATAAATGAACAGCCTCAGGAATAAAAATTTTTGCGAATTTGAAAAATTATGTGTATAAATTTTAAAAGGTACCGTGATGGAAAGTATGTTAATTGTGTACATATAATATTATAAATAAATTTATTAAATGTACCAACCAATGCATAGAAGAGGCGTGTTCAAAAAGAGACCGAACATTTTAAATAGCGCGCCAACCGGCACAGAGAGCGCGCTGCGGCTACTGAGCGCACCTAGCGTCAGGTTTTGACAACAAACTGCCATTTGTCCAGTTTCGCTATGAGTATTAGTCGTCGAGCTACGTCCCGCTGAACTGAACACCTGAACAAACCGTTCGTCGGATTAGTGACAAAGTGACAATGAAAGAGCTCGAAGAGCAACGTGTGTGTGTGAAATTTTGCTGCAAACTTGGTAAAAATTTTACAGAGATATTTCACTTTCTTAAACAAGCATACGGGCAGGAGCATATAAGAGGCTTATTCAGACAGTAAGTACCGTTTCCCTTTAAAAAAAATCGAGTAAGGTTTCGTATAAAATTTTATTGTTATCAGATTCTACATTCCTCAATCCATTTTTCCACATATTCGCCGCCATTATTGAGGCACTTATTGTAGCGGGGCACAAGTTTTTGTATACCCTCCTCATAGAATGCGGCCGCCTGCGATGTTAGCCACTACTGACAGTGTCATAGAGTAGAGTCCTTGAAATGTGAAGAAAGTGCAGGGATTGGTCAGAAATTGTGAAACGTCTGTCGTCACGCACTCTTTCGTTGACCTTACGCACCAAATCACCAATCACCAAAGATGGACGCACACTTCGCGCCTCATCGTGCACGTTCTGTCGTCCTTCATTGAACATCCGAACACATTTCCTAACCATGTCATCACTCATCGCATTGTCACCATACACTTGACAGATCTGGTGATGAATCGCACTCGGTAGCACATTCCTAGCGTTCAAAAAACGAATTACAGACCGTATTTCACAGTTGGCGGCCCCTTCAATTGTCTTCAACATGTTTATCGCACAGGAACAAACATAAACATAAAACGAATTTCACGAAATGGCGTCTGTGGCTTCTCAATTGATAGAGGAAGTCACTGCACATGCGCAAAGTGACAGTCTCGAGGATGCGCGAGAGATATGCGCAGACGGTACTTACTTCCCGAATAACCTACGTAAGTATGTGTTATAATTGACTATAATTACACAACATGCTTTACTGATAAGACCAGTTGTAATGTGACATAATAATCCAATAACGTAATCTCCGTGTTGTTATGTCACATACTTTTTCAGCTACCGATATCTTCTTCAAGCGATTTGCCTGAAACATGATTAAGTAAGACACCGGTGCAAGTACATACATTAGAATGTATATACAGATCGTTGAAAGAATACTATTTTTTAGTCAGAAATTACGGCCTGTAATTTTGAGGTTAGGTATGACCGATAAATCTTACACTCGCAAAAAAAGCTGACATATTGTAAGAAATTAGTTGTTCGAACAAATATAGTAACAGGTCCTAATAATATTAACAACACTTAATAACAGGACTCTATAGTAATAAACAGCACTAAGAAGTGTGCCCTTCTGCCCCAGTGAACGAAATGGTATGGCCATCTCACAACGGTCTGCACTGCAAACATCCGATTGTCCCTCAATGTTACGTTACACATACAGATCCTATCTATCTTGTCCTATTTCTGAACTGGGGATGCGTCAAATAACACCAGTAGACACATCAATACGGTCGACAGGATTGTGTAACGGTATTCAGGAGACACGCAATTCAAATTTCAGCGAGTCAAAGGCTATCATTACCATATACTTCACAGTTGTCCTCTCTTTCTCTAGAAAAACGCGCTAAAAACCCCTTTAAAAAGGCCACTATTAAATCCGTATAAATCCTTTAAACTACTCCGTGTGTATGGATATTTCCCTGTTATTCGAAGAAGTCATAACATTTGCACCTGAAATAAGGTGGTTAAACAGCAAAAAATTATACATTATGCAGGGTGTATTTAACATCCTTTTACCGAGACTGTATTCACGTTCCAAGGAAAATGTAGTTAACTTTAAGTCTGCTACCCGAAAAGGCGATATTGAGGAGCCAAAGAAACTGTTCAACTTGTTTTCCTCCTTGTTCAATGCACATTTCACATCTCCTGATTACTTACTCGCAAACTGCCACAAAACTTTTGTTTACCTACATTTAGTGTCGGTAAAATGACTGTTACGAAAGCCTGTATTTGTCAGTACAACAGACTGGTAGTTATTTTACCAATGGTGTGTCACAATTAAAAGGAATAAATCTTATACTATTTTAAATTATCCATAAACATGCATTGAGCAGTTAGGTATGACAACTAAAACCATCAAATACACATAAGCCAAAGAATGTGAATTAGAGCCATGGTAAACTACGTTTGTAATACATTTTCATTCATGCACTTATGGGTACTTGTTGGTTTTAGCTACCGCTTCTAAATCTTGTACTGTCAACGAGTATTTATTACAAGTCGCAGAAGTGTTTTGTTATCCTCACAGAGCTTTAGTTGAAGATTCAGGATTTCTTGGATGTGAAAATCCGTCGACTTATTTATCCCGGCGTTTCGATAGCACGTAGCGCTGTCGTCGTCAGAGATGTCTTTATCCTTGAAGATGAAAGGGCTGCATTCGTTCGAACGTCGGAAACGCTGTACCCAACGTCGCGGCGTGATATCCCGTTAGCTCAAAATCCTTAAATTACAACCGATTAAACACCAACACAGTAACGTTAGAAAACAATTTGGTGCAAACCGATTTTTATCGGTGTGATTCAAAGTCTCGGTCTTGATGGGTCATCTTCAGTGACAACAATTCATGTTACTGTAAATTACTCAACATACACAAGTTACACCATTAAATCAGCTGACTTGTTACACACTAGTTAAAAGCAATTTGTTGTTCATGTATTTATTCTACAGTTCGAGCATTTTTGTTTCATTAATACCATCAGATTTTTTTTTGTGGCGCTTCGACCCGATTCCGGGTCACGGCCTCCCATTACGTGACTTCGCGTTCACATTCAGACATACCACCCTCGGTAGGACTCCTCTGAACAAGTTAGCAGCCCGACGCAGAGGACCCTACCTGAAAACACACGGCATTCACAAGAGACAGACAAACATGCCCCTTGCGGGATTCGAAACCGCAACGCCAGCTAGCGAACAGCCGCAGACCCACGCCCTAGACAACGCAGTCTAATCTTTAATACAGTCACAACTGATCTACCAGCTGAAATGTGAAACTGTTCGCTAAAGTTGCGTCTCTTTAAATCACTGCTGTTTACAAAGTGTTGTTTATTTAAATCAGGTATAAAATACCGAAGCTTTAAGAATTCTTAGAAAAATTTGGTAAACCGGTTGGGGAGGGGAAGGTGTTGTGGAGGGGAGGGGAGGTTCTGGCGCATTGTCTGGTACGCAGGAAGTGTATAAGGCTATTTTCACTAGTGCTATCCAAAGCAAGGCGGCGTCTACATGAGGCAACTTTATCAGTCTGATCTTCTTACCACACGACTCAGCTCTGAAATATCACGTCATTACATTGTATTCTAAGAAGGAGCTATCAGTCCTGCGAAAGCTACCAATTACAACAGTACTGACCCACTCTGAAAAACAACATGGCCAACTGAACTTAATAACCTGTACAAACATGCTGTAGAGCCGTGCACATCTACTGAGCTCTGCAAACAGCACGCTGTGTCATAAACATCTTACAAATACAACGTACAATATTTAGAGCAGTAACTCAAACTTAAAATCAGATGTGGACCTCTTGGGCCCTGAAAATGGAAGCAGCAAGTTCCCCCGAAACTTCGATAACCGCGTGCCAGTCTGAACAGCGCCTCATCAACGCCGCTACCAGAACCTAAATTCTCGCAAACTAAAATCTTCACGCAGTGACTGGTAACTTTACGGTTTGCGTAAGTTCTTCACGTACAGAAATATATTACAAAAGTAAATCCACAGCCATCGACTTGAAGGTTAGAAGCTGTGCTACACCTCTTCAATCTATCTTCCACTGACGTATTTGTACAGGGCAAAGGTGGCTAAACGGTCGGTCGCGATTCCCAGGTGATCGCGAACGCATTTTGGTCTCTGTCAAAATGTAATTGCTACCCCAGTACGACAAGTAACTCTCCGTTTGGCAGTATTTTGTGGATCAACCTACCTCTGCGAAGAAGCCTTCTCCCAAGTGAAGGTAATTAAATCATGACTCCAGAGCCGTCTGACCAATCAACATTTAAAATGCTGCCTTCATTTTTGCCTAAGTAACTATGAACTCTCTCTCAGCAAGTTATCGCAAGATATGCAGTGTCATGCATGAACTTCGCAATAGGAAGATTAAATAAAACGTCTTTTAACATGGTAAATTTTTTTAGTTTGAAAAAATTGTACTTTTGTAAGTTTGATACTACTGTGCCATTTTAAATTTCTTTGCCTAGTTGAACTAATGTTAATACATTATGTACTGTGGCAGATCGCGAAAGATTTTTTGTCTTCACAGCAGATCACCGAGTCCATAAGTCTGGCCACCTACCATGATGGGCTTTTGTTTACCGCCTGGTCGCATAGGAAGCCTGCGTCCGCCGGGACATCCCTTTTTAGTAGCAGCAGTGTCAGGACAGTGCTAAAAGAAGGGCACTGTATGAGTACTGTGCACCTGAACAACACGGAAAATGCGCACAGGAAAACTGTACTGTCCTGTCCGCCTCGAAATATCCGCACCTGTACTTCAGTGACGACGCTTACTGAAGGCGACCGCTATGGGAACGATTTTTAAGACAGCCTCAACTCGATCTTCAAATCAATCATGGTCGCCATTTCCAAGCACTCGTTCATGGAAATGATAGTTCCAAACTCAAGAGCAGTATCAGTTTCTGTGGCCGTACTCCAGCTTGTTGATAAAACATATCCTTGAGACCAAAAGCCATCCCTTGCAAAAACTGAATGTTCCATCACGTTTCTAGTGCACAACGTCCCCTAGTAACACTGGTTTCACAAAATCAGTGATATTCAATGCACATCAAAATGTAAACTTTGCAGCATAAAGTAGAGTGTCTTGTGGAAATTTGGATTCCTGTTCCCACTTAGGCGCTTCATGGTTAGAAACCCTTTGGTGAACAAATCAATGGCGATGAAATAGGCGAGGAATTTGGCACATATGTGGGAAAAGAAAAATTAATACAGGTCTTTTGTGGGGGGGGGGGGCGAGGTGGACTGAAGAATATGCCACTTGAAAGACATTTAGGTAGAAGGATACTAAAATGGATCTTATATGAACAGGAAGGAAGGACGTGGGCTGGATTCATCTGGCTCCAGAAACAGACAAGTGGCATTCTCTTGTGAAAAAAAGTAATAAAACTCAGAGTTCAATAAAATGCTACGAATTTCTTGACTAACTGAGAAACTAGAGCTTCTGGACAAGGACTCCTCTCCATGAAGTTAATTATTTAGTTACTTACTTAGTCATTTGGCCAGTCAGTAACAATCGACGGTTCTATATTTACCAAACTAATTTGGATAATACTGGGCCTCATTTGTACAACTGAATGCTCAGAACACTAGGCAATCCAACCACCAAATGGACGACACAGTTCTGTCCAAAGAACTCTGTCTGTAAACTGCACCTAATCATTTTATGCCCAGCGTATCCTATGTTGTCATTCGCGGTCGTCAACTCGTTTCACCAATACAACTCGCACACAGTTCCAAGCTTATCAAATGATCACAGCGGTGTTTATTGTGATTCAAATCTTCTGTGATGTGACGCTGTATGGCTGAATGAAGAGTTCTCGAAATTTCGGAGGACCGTATTTTCAGCATCTCAGGATTAATCAGTAGAAGGGGTACAAGACTCCTTGACCCTTGGAAATAAAGGCTCCATCGAAACGTCGGGGGCAATTCACCAAAAGATACAGCCTCATATCTCAGAGAATAGGAATCCTCATAATTGTCTAAAAAAAACCCTATTACATTTTGCTGGTTTTTTGATATAATATACCTAAATGTGTTTTGAAATTTCCAATATAAAGTAAGCGTTTAGACTACAAATTTCAAATCCAGTTGAAGGTGTATATTACAGTCCATGAGCTTATTTCTTCACTACTCTGTATTTGCTGGCACTTTAACTAATGGAGCTGTCATCGACCAGCAGTTCAGACAGCAGGTTATTGTGCACTAAATCTAAAAACCCTGCGGTTCAATGACCTTCCGTCTTTCATTGCGGAATCTTTAATGGCAGGCCCACACCTGCACCGATCGATTAATGCACCTACAGGCTTTTTCTGCTTTCCTGAGGAAAGAAAACGTGATTCCGTGCTGTCCTAATGGAAACGACTATATGAAACGGTTTTCGAACAGTTCGTCATTACGAAATGCCCACATCGTAACACCGGCATCCAAATCCCTTGTAGCAGGAAAGTGAGTTTGCAAATTCTGCTCTGAAATCCTTGTTGATAACATGGAAACTGTGTGCTCTGAAAATTTCACAGCGTTACTGGTGAAGTTTACAGCCTTGTTTGTAATTTAACGACGCTTCGGTGGAATTTGGTACCTATATCTTTAGGGTGAAACAAGAAGACCAGTTTGCCTAAGTTCGTTGGAAGAACTGGTTGCATCATATAAGGAAAGATTGGGTTTGGCGAAGGTTGGTAACAAATTACCAAACAACACGACATCACATTGAACTCCAACAGTACGTGCGGATTACGGGGCCCTCATCCCACACTATTCTTAAGGTTTAATTGAAGACAAACCTAAAACTGTCTCTCTGCCTAAACGTCAATGCAGAGACAACGTAGGGAACAGTGAAAGATAAGACCACATACTCCTAACCTCGATACTACCTACAGCTAAGCATCCAGCTTCACGATCCGGTCATTTTAAGTCTAATGAAAGACTAGAATACCCACTGGATAGGAGACTGGACACGCCTTCCACTGATCTGTTCGTATTTTTTAGAAAACGCGCTGTCTCTGACTATAATCGAAATAAAATCTGCTGTTAACTAAAACGTAGGGAAGACAATTTTAATCGTCTTTATAAAGCTTTTTCAAAACTTCTTGATGTACGGTAGGGCCAGTCAAGTTCTGTAACAGCGTCATATTTGAAGGTAGAGTAACTTCACAAATACAGGACTTTTGAACATGGGGATGTCCTAGTACTTCCAACAGCCGTTACTGGGGGCTTGTTCGCGGTTGTCACGTATAAAAATCAAAATAAGCGGCATACACAACCGCCTAATTACTGTGCCATTTCTAAAGCAGGTCATTATAATGTAACTTATAAATGTGGCCCCAGGACGCAAAACACAACCCTGCGGGCCTAGGGTTGGAACGCTGGTTTGAAGAATCTTGTTTGTTTAAAATACAAAATGTTTCGAAAGTTGGGTCTGCTTCAATTTGCACGTAAACGGTATAAAATCGATTATGTTGTGTTGGCTATAAATAGCTTATCTCTGTGTTTGCATCTATAAGATGTAGGCCTGTCTAAACGCTCGTGCAAATGCAGCAGTGAGTTCCCCACATCAAAACAAGGGAAAATAATCGTATCATTGTGTGTGTGTGCGAAAACGGTTTTCGAGGTACAGCCCTCGCTTTCGTCCGAGATCGGTCCTTTAGATTTGTATCGGTCTGGTAATTCATATCCAATTGAAAATGAAAAGCCATTTCACCAACGCATGTTGGATGCATGTCAAACTATCCACAATCGCACCGGGACCATTGAAAGGGTGCGTCAGTCCATAATCAGGTGTAGGCATGCGTCCATTGATTCAGGTGGGGGACATTTTCAGCATTTGTAAACGAACTTTGACTTAATAAACAATTAGATCTGAACAGTTATTAATTTGGAAACATGTGTTGTAAATTATTATGTCGGCTGTAGGTAAAATATGACATAGTTAAGATATTTATCATGAAATGTAATCTTTCATTTAAACTAAAAAACCCCTCATTTCTGGATATATGTTTACACGAACGTTTTTCTTTCCTTTCGCGTGAAGTTCAAGTAATACTTTTTTTGCCATAGTAAGATATCAGTATCGTATATTACTGTTCTGTTCTTGACGGAATAAACTAATTGTTTTATTCCAAGCAATACAGCTGCAGCTAAATAATCAGTACGGTAGGTTAGGTACTTTAACCTGCTGATGGAAAAAATCCATCTTCCGAAAAGTTGTATGACGAATGTGGTTCAACATACAGGGGACATATAAAATAATGGAAACTATGGATAATATAGGAATAAAACTCATTGTGTTTGTTGCATTGGAAGAACATTATTTGTGAATATATTTCGTTATTCTTTTGCTTGTTTACGCTGCGTAGTGCCAGTGTCAATGCATTACAAACTGTGTTCAGTCAACAGTTCATACGAACGTACTGCAAAATGGGAGACTTGTCAGTTTTTCAAACAGGACAAATTGTTGGTACGCATTGAGCTGCAGCATCTGTAACCAAAACGACCACTCTATTAGGTGTATCCAGAGCAGCAGTTTCCAAGTTTATGACGATACACAAATCAATGAAAGACATCAATCATCAGCTAAGTGGAGTAGTGGCCGAAAACCAAAACTAAATGAAAGGGATCGCCATACATTGAAGAGGATCGTGTCTAAAAGTCATAGAATTGCTGTAGTAAAGGTGACAGCAGAACTGAATATTCATCTTGATGCCTCAGTTTCCATAAAAACAGTCCGATGAGAGCTTTACATATCCAACATCTACTGTAGAACTGCAACTGCCAAACCTCCGATTACTGAAAACAAAGCTAACAGGTGAAAAAGACGGTGTGATAAACCTGGACGTCCAATGATTGGAAATACCTAAAATGGTCAGAAGAGTCGTCCTTCACGTTGTCCCCAACATCAGGCCAGGTTTATATTTATGGGTCCAGATGTTGTTTTCCTAACAATAACTCAATTTTTCAATATGACAATTCGCCCATATACACAGCCGAAAGTGTTCAGTCTTGGTTTCAGGGGCATGAAGATGCACTTTAACATTTCCCTGGCCAGCACAATTGCCATACTTAAATATCATCGAACCACTGTGGTCGGTTTTAAGGAATAGGGTGAGAAGCAGATTCCCTCCATCATCTCTCAAGCAACTAGAAGTTGTTCTTCATGAAGAGTGATATAATATTCCACTAGAGACTATTCAGAAATTAATGAGTCTATTCCAAGAGGGATACAGATTTTATTACAGAGATGAATGTGTGGAAGTTTCACTGTCTATTTCCGAAAATTATTACATTCTTCGTGCGTGCGAAATATAAGAAATCACAGACCGAGTAAAGTGTTGGGTCAGCAAAATGCGACTCTAGCATACGTAAAAATACAGAATGTCAGAGAAAGAATGGTGTGGTTTGGGGAGGCTGCATCTCGATATAAGCAAGAGCCATCAAATATATTATTGTACATTTAGATCCTCTCACTCTGGAACAGTTGCACGGACGGCAGCCAACATTTTCATACTTAATGTGTCACTTTCTGGAAGAAATATTGTCAGAGAAGGATCGATTCCATCGCCACCCAGGAGCACCGATTTGACATAGCTTGATTTCTTCCTATGGTAACTGTAGAGGATTATGTTTACATGGTAAAATTTCGAAATCTGGCTCGTTTGGAAGAAATAATCCAGGAAATCTTTGAGAGGGTATCAAGAGATAAAGTATGCTACAGCGTGTAAGGCAAGTAGTGGGAGACGGATTGGACAGAGTACAGCCACTGACGATGCGCAAGTGGAAATTTATTGAGTTGCGTCACGAACATTTTACCTTATTCTTATAGTTTTTGGCTTTACTTCTTGAAAGTCTTCATCATTTTTCAAATACAAGTTTTCGAAACCCAACCATTCTTTTTAGGACCACCCGTATGTGTAATTAAAAGTCCATTGCTTCAAAACACGTGCTTGCAGGAATATAGATGCTTACAACACCCAAACACAAATACATTCAACATAATTCATGCTCTGCGATAACAGGGCAACTGATGTCCAGTGACGATTTATGGGCCCGAGACGCGTTTTGGTGACGCAGAACGGAACGCCACTGACTAGCGAAAACAAAGATTTGCAAGACACAAATTACGCGTTACATGTGCGCATTACAAACGCACAAAGACTTGAAAATAGATCGTTAAACGCGTAACTCATTTTCAGGTGCGTTCGAATAGTCTCAAAAGACGCCTGTTAATTTCGCCACGTCTGTTCGCGTGAATCACAGTTGCTCACACTGGACTGATTTACGTGAAATTCGATACTGGACACTGTAATGAAAATCTGTCGGGAAAATTCAAACTTGTTTAAAATCGGACAAAAATATTGGACACTTTACATGCAGACCTATATTTGTATTATTGTTGTCTGCGAAATTAAATCGCCATAAAAGTTTTATCTTCGAGTGAAATGGTATCAGGCTATTAGGATAGCCGAAAAGGCATAAATATTATGTCAACCTACCACAGTGTCATTACACATACTTGCTTACCTTGCTTTATATTCGTAACAGACTTTTGGGCTTGCAATCAAACCCAGAACCCTTGAGGAATAATTACATACAGCCTCACAATAATTATATTCATATATCTTCCAATTAATACAAAATGAGAGCGATTAAAATATGTATGGTCTCATTAAGGTGTTTCTCTAACTAAGCTCTACCCTCTTTAAATGTTATGGAAATAGTTTCAGCTCGTACACATTGATATGTAGTTTTTATGAGTCAATTTTAGCTTATTTAATTAATTAGTTGTTCGGAAAATAAGTTAGATTATTAGTTTATTCATCGTTCTCTAATTACATTCTTCCCTTCATTATTATACACTACGCAACTTCATCCTGAAATAACTTTTCTAAAACAATTAATAAAAATTAATCTGATTTGTAATAAGACACAAGAATAAACTGAAAATCTGTAAACATGTGGCACAAACGTGGCTGTTTCAGCCATAATTACTTTTTCCTTCCTAGAAAAATCACCCTCTAATTTTTTAATTCTAAACTAACAAGAGCAATAAACCATTTAAAAAAATGACAAGAGCGACCATAAATAAAAATGTCTGACCTAGTTTCTGGGAAAAAAAACTATTTTGATCGATATTACAACATTTCTAAATGTTTGTTACAGGTTGTGGTACATGTCTAATAGTTGCGGAGAGTTTAAAAATGAGTGGTTCTCGATTTTTGTCCTGCAAGGATGTCAAACTGAGACCGAAGACTGTAACCTGATGCTTCGTTGGGCACCTTCAAACCTTCCCCCCTGACCTCCCGCCCGCAATACTGCTGCTCCTAGATCAATGAACAAACGAGATGTCGTGACGAATGCAGACTGTCCTGCACTCTGTAGTCAGTTTATGGAACCCGCCACCTATACGATACTTAACCTCTGTTGCAGCAAACTAGTTACTGTTCGTTAAATTTCAAATATAGATAATATTCATATAGTGTGTACTTTTGACCAGTTACCTCCTAAGAAAGAAATACTGATGCCGTCTAGAGAATCTAACTGTCGCGCAGCTGTCCAACAAACGTCCAACTCGATACAGACCGTACCCATTTGTATAAAATCCTTCCATTCGATCCTGTCACGCGACACACGAATCCAGTTCGCCCAGTCACGGCGAATTTCTTTGAAATCCACCGTAATAGTGTCTTGCCATTCAAGCGTGTCTTCCTTCAAGTCGTCGAACTAAACTCGCTATACACAAAACCTTACGTGCAAGTTAACAATATAGGAAATGCACGTGTAACTATGCACTTTCGACAATTATCCGGCAGCATATTGCATCTTTCCTGCACCACACCATGTTCGATGGCCTGTCTGACTCTGCCGTATTTTTCGCAACAATACCATAAATTGCATAATTTTCTAGAAAGAAAAAAAGCATTTGACATGAAATGTATGTTTTGACTTTCCCTGAAACATGTATCTGAGTGTTTTCTCTTCCCAGGAAGTGTTCGACGTGATGTCAAAAACGTACGTTTTGTCTTCATGTAAAGCGTGTGATATAATTGTTCGATTTTAAACAACTTCAGTTTTCCCGACGTATTTGTAAGAAGTCGTCAATATAAAATTCCACTAAAATCCGTCCAGATGGAGCCGAGTTTTTTCACGTGGACAGATGGAAGGACAGATATGAAGAAGCAAATGGTCACTTTTCGAAACTTTCCAAACGTGTCTAAAAATACACATCATTATAGAGGATGCTGAAGGCCGTACATGCCACACACTGGGAGAACATTCCTTAAGTTACATTGCATCGATATATACTAAGCAACGTACCTATATCCGAAGATAATAACCGCTGGATCGGAACACATCGGCCTCTGAAAACACAGACTTCAGTTATTTACTTCTGTGAACTGAAAACCCGTGGAAGGGGCTTGTCAGAATATCTGAGGTTCGAGTCGAGGATCGGCTAATTACGAATCAGGAATGATAAACGTCGAAATATGTGCTCCAAATTTTCCGCCTAACTTGTGTTTGTACTTGCATAGAGAGTACTGTTACTAATTTTATAATTATATGGAGAGCTACAGTAAAAAGAGATTTAAAATTTTACAGTAAATGCCAATTAACAGACTTCTTCTGCGGTCGACAAATAGTTCAATTACAACGTTTAAATAACAGTTGCCGGTTATGAATGACATTCGCGTTCGCGTTTCATCAGAGCAGCACAAGTAAAAGGCTGGGTGAAAGACTTTGATCCTTAAAAATCCGTCGCTGTTAGACGTAACACCCCGACTGCCATTACGAGCACTGCACTTCGCCAGCTGGTCAGAGTGATCCTGTGCAGGTCATGAAGGCGTGTAGGGAGATTAGAGGTGTAACCCGGCTCATTCTTTAGCTCTGCACTAAGTGGAGGTGAGTGGTCACCCTCATGCCCCGACCGCTCTACCGCCAGAGAAAGAGCTCCGGTAGCCACAGCTCCGACAGGTCTGCAAATTCATAGATCTTCCCTTAATTTCTTAAAAAAAAAAGCCTGATTCTGTAAGATAAAATACTATCGGGTTGGATTGCCCAACACGTCTTCCCGTGTTCCATATACTTATCGAGATAAACTGCGACTGTTTTTCTAAACAGAGCTTATATTCGTAAAGTGAACGGGGTGTTTTCTGTGAGGTAGGAAGAGAATTCTTAAATAGAAATTAAATTAATTTCAAAGTGTCATTAACCGCTAACAGAACCCTACGTTCGACACCCTTAACACCACTTCTGGCCATTTAGCAGGTAGGACCCAATATCACACCTAAGTTTCAACTCACTGTTATTGAATAGGTGACTCTAGCTAGTACATATAGTTTACCCTTCAAAGACTAGATGATCTGTACTTCAAAGGATAGTAGTAAGTATTATGGACACGTCACATTATGTCAGCAATGATGGTGGGGCGAGGCGGGAGGAACTATATGCGACGCTGTATCCAATAACGCCAGTCCACTTACCTGCACTCTGTGGTTACGAAATTAAACATAAATGATGTCCGAGACAAAGGAATACTGTTCAGTGACAGTATATTACGCATGCGTATAATTACATCCCCTCCCCCTTACCGCCTACATACACTACGCGCCAAAGCGAGGCGTTCATATTATACAGCACCATGATTCACTCTAAAAATCTCTGCATATTGCCCACAGAGCGTATATATGCGTTCCGAATAATTCTTACAATAAACAGCCATTTTACGCTATGCAGCATGTACTGAATGGTCTTTCTAGGGTTTATAAGATGTGTTGTGTATGGGTAAGAACAAAATCTTCATGCAGAGCGTAGAATCACTTCAGTAGTCCAGGGTAAATTAGAGGAATCATTAATTAGCAGATTCTGATAATGCGGAAGGGACAGTCAGTGAGCTCTATCGGTACTTTGCACCTAGCTACAGGTCGCCGTTGTTCAGAATACCTGCATATTGAACAGAGGTAACGCCCCTGACATATTTCTGCTCATATGGCATTCCTCAGCCACAGTGCGTTCTGGTAGGTAGGTAGGTAGGTGGGTGGATGTGTGGGTGGGTAGGTAGGTAGGTACCTAAAACATTGCAACACCAGACTGCACCGAGTCATACCCCAGAAGACCACAGTATGCTTCTTCACCGCCGTGAAAGCTCATGTCTTACAAACGTCGTATCCCGTTCGAATTTTTGCCAAAATTCTGAATGTCCACAAGTGCCATCGCTAACAAGCCAGAGACATCAGACCCCTCCATGTCCTGCCAACATGGATCATCCTTGTCATCAAACGTACTGAGTAAATTCTACTAAGGATTCACATATCAGATTACACCACAGACTCCTATGGGCATTTTCTTCAGCTAAGCATCCCCACATAATTAGTTACCGGCTGTTGATATTACTGTAACTTCTTACATGAAATAAGTTCCGTGATGTGTTTGCAGTTTATTGGCACAGACATACTGTTAGAGATGTCGCTTAACAACAACATACACATTCGATTTATTTGCGGGCGTTGTTTATGCTTCAAGTAACAATATGTAACCTGTTTACAAATGCCCTTACACGCACCACACAGTTTGTCAGAATGGGACACGGCCCGAACTTGATAGAGGACTGCAGTAGATATTTGAATATATATATACTGCCATGACTCAGGGACTTGTCGCTAATTAAATTTTGTATATTTTAAATATGTTAAACTGAAATGTATTATAATATGACCAATACATAATGCCTAAAATACATTAGAAAATTCACGTATTTGATTCACATACTAAGTGGCACTAACAGCAGACTGTACTGAAGGTTATGAATTTCAGAGATGTAATCCATTTTATTATAAATGGTTTCAGCCTCGGTATGCACCCACTGAAAACGTCATTGTCATGCCGAAACACACTGGAGTGAAATGACTGTAATATTAAGTATTGTATGTGCATTTAGTTGGTACATTAAATGAAAATATTGATTCAAACTACACGGAGTAAATAATTTTAAGAGCTTGAATCTTATTTACAACATGTATTCGAAGCGAATACAGTTCAGTGCAAAGTTTACTTAATGTTTATGCTTTCACTCTTGAATGAATTTATCTGTGTGTGTGTGTGTGTTTTTTTTTTTTTTTTTTTTTACTGAGGACAGACGTATGAGATTGAGAAAGATAGAGAGTTATAGCACCACAAATGCGTACTCTGGCTTTAG
>Ga0123352_10008695_pt1 | contig 15809 bp, 13 predicted proteins | sample TergutLab28metaG_FD_89700 | JGI IMG/M metagenome (GOLD analysis project Ga0123352, IMG submission 89700) | Labiotermes labralis P1 segment gut microbial communities from Petit-Saut dam, French Guiana - Lab288 P1 | ecosystem: Host-associated > Arthropoda: Insects > Digestive system > Gut ... | reverse complement strand
TATATGGTGTTGTTGTTTTTGTATGCTTTTGTTGTGCGGTGTATTTGTGATTGTTTTGGGTTAGGGGGGTGGGGGGGCCTTTTTTTTTTCCTTTTTCTTTTTCTTTCCCCGCGCGATTTTACGTACCATGCGATCTCAATGGACGGCAACCAGCGCGTTACAGCAGGACTGTACATTATTTACATTACAAGTTCCACTAGCAAAACCGCACTTCAGAGGAATGCAGAATTACCAGTTACAAACCGTTTGTTTTGACACTATGTGCTCGAAAAACTCTCAAGATGGCGAATGCTGTTACAGTGATCTCAAAACTCATAAATTTTGTTGGGTTAAAATTAATAAAAATAAAAAAAATCACCGCCAACAGCCAGTCTAAAGACGTATGGAGTGATGTGGAATGTGTAGTACGGCGTGTTATTTACTGTAAGGAAATTCAGTGGTAGCGTCGAAAAATGCTGAAACGCAAGCAAACTTATTTTTAAGTCAGAATTTAAACTATTCCGGTAACGATGTCGTGTTCCTCAGCTATGCAATCACCGCCGGATGCGCAGACGACGCTCGGCGCTTCGACGAGCTGATAAACTCATCAACTGCGGACCGCCAAGTATGTGACAGAGTGACAGCGTCCAAAAGGAAGGCCCGAATGTGGAAAGTACAACAGCACTGTACCAGTACCGCGCCACTACACAGTTCTGAGAACAGCTAAGCCAACTGACGCTAAGAAAAAAGCGTAAGATACGCACCATTTTTAATAATTAATCCAACCGTCATTTTGAAAAGACATGCGTTTGTAGGCAACAACATTCAACCCACTTGCAGCGTAATTTGATATTATTTTTAAAACTGTTCAAATCAAATTTTGAATAAAGACAGTGAGAATGTGCCTGCAGTGGGACGAAATGCCTGTATGTCGAATTTTATAAGCCCTTATTGCCCATTAGTAACTTCATGGTGCGTAGGGAAAGAGCGCGGAGGATAGCATGCCCTGTCGGACGGAGGGATGGATGGATGGATGGATGGATGGACGGACGGACGGACGTACGTACGTATATATCTATGCATTTTTTAAATTTATAATATAAGCATGCTCCATTACTAGATGTATGTATGTATGTGTGTATGTATGTATGTAGTGTATATATATGTACGTACGTATGTATGTATGTATGTATGTTTGTACGCATGTATGTATGTTTATATGTACGTACGTATGTATGTATCAAAAATTACAGTGGCAAACAGAAGCCGCAAATCCAGCAATGAACTCACGATGAGCTTCAACAAAGCTGCGCCAGAACTGCTGCAACCCGACTGCGAAAATAGTGCAAAGCTCCCTACCGACGTTCGTCCACGCTACAAAATAGAACTAAGCTCAAACATACTACATTAATATTTTTACTGTATTAATACCATTAATTGGCCCATCCCAGTGGTCGTGCGGTCGAAGGCGTCGGTCTGTGGACGCTCACGTGCTTGGATTGCGGGTTCGAATTCCACTAGAGGCATAGAACGTCTGTCTCTCCTGAGTGTAGTGTGTTGTCAGGTAGAGGCCTCTGCGTGAAGCTGATCACTCGTCCTGACTTCGGTTTAGACTTCCCTTAGTCACGTCAAGGGCTTAAGTTAGACGTCTGGTTAGTCTCTCGTCACGTGAGGGTCTTGGGTTAGACGTCACGTTAGTCTCTCTCTGTGTTGTCATTACTAAAACTTATTTCGTGACATTTGGTGGGTCCGGTAGTTCAGTCAATACAGTCACTGAGCTACGAGGTGGACGGTCCGGGATCGAGTGCCGGTGGCGACGAGATTTTCCCGCACGTCCAGACCGGCCCTGGGGCCCACTCAGCCTCCTGTAAAATGGGTCCCGGGTCTTTCCCGGGGGTAAAGTGCGGCCGGGGCGCGCTGCTGACCACTCACACCCTTCTAGTGCCACGGTCGTGAAAGAGTAGAGCTATACCTGTACCCACCCTCTGGGCCACATCGCGCCTGTAACGGGATCACTTTACTTTTGCCTTTTATTTCGTGACATTTACAATACTCTGTAGTTAACACACACACACACATACAAATGTCAGTTTTAGGCAACCAGGCTCACACGAAGTTACAAGATTCTAGTTAGCGAGGAACTCCCTCCTGTATTGTATTTTCAAAATTCCCCCGCCCGCAGGCACTCATACAGCTTCCACCCACGGCCCGCCCACGGTAACCCTTGTGCGCTGGTTGGAAAAGGAAGCCGTCAGGGGTGCAAAAATCAGAGCTTGGAGTCCAACATTACAGCACAGGCAGCTACCTCTGCGCACCAAATATACATCATAATCTAGTACCGACAGAACAAGCATTGTCTTCCACATGTACTTCAATGGGGATACGTTCAAGACTACACACTGCACACGAACGTAAGGAAAGAAATGCGCTGAAAGTTTTTACATGTCAAATATATCCATCCAGTTCGGCACAATTATGTAAACAGCGTGCCTTGCTCCGTTCGATTCCTGTACATTACGCCGCTTTACAAATTCTTGCATAACCTTATGGTGGCTACATTAGAAACCGGAACATAGCTCTTTGTAAGTTTTCTACCTCATATACTTGTGTATGTTCTGTCAAACGGATACTTACTGGTTCACTTATTATTATTATTATTATTATTACCAATAATAATAATAATAACTGCAATTGGGTTGTCACACGGTGGCAGTAGTCCTTACACTAGTACAGACAAAACAAATAAGAATATACATAAACAAGACAGTACAAACAAAATACAGTAAATACAAGTACCAATATTGCCAAAATACCCACACATACACGCACCCACGCATTACAAAACCAACACATACACACACACCCACACATTACAAAACCCACACGAACACAAACCCACACATTACAAAACCAACACATATACACACCCACACATTACAAAAACCACATATACACACACCCACAATATACAAACCCACACATTACAAAATAGCCACCCTACAAGATACACACCAAATGATATATTCACAGTTGGGTACAAACTTAACGTTTCTCTTGCTTTCTCATTCTGACCTCTCATTACCTACTCACTGTAGGTGTAGAAGGTTATTGTTGCATCTGATCACACTCAATGACACATTCACACTCGGCAGGACTCCTCTGGACGAGTGATCGGCCTGTCGCAGAGACCTCTACCAGACAACACACAACATTCAAAATAAACAGACAGCCATGGCCCAGGGGGGATTCGAACCCGCAATCCCAGCAAGCGAGTGGACGCAGACCTACGCCACAGACAGCGCGAACATATAAACTTGGGTATTTTCTTCAAATATTCATCACAGCAAAACACATTTCAAGCATTCAGGATAACTACCCGTTCCACTAGAACGAGTCCGTTACTTCACTTGTCAACGCAAACAAGTAATAACACTTAAATTAATGAACTAAAGTTTAGTCACGTAATTGAAACACTAAATGGAAGAAAGAGAATGAGGATTCCAATCACACCCAGAATTACACAGCAACACTCAATTATTACACCAACCACTGCACATACATAAAATTTACACATTAAAACACTAAAAACGCTCCGACATGTTTCGGTCCTAAGACCATCATCAGGACGCTATATATTCCTTGCTAAAGTCACACTAGAAATAGTCAAAGATTAATTTTGTTGTATACAGTGGGTGTTGTGGCAGCATGCCGTGTTGTGTAATGTTATGTTGCGAAGAGTGCACAACACGGTTTAAGCATAAATCTCACATCAGTCCAACAAGTCTCATTATTTGTGCACAAAATTATTCTAATATTTCCTTTGACGATACTTACTTGGTATAATTTACATTACTGGCATGCTGCCACAACACCCAACTTGTACAACGAAATTAATCTGTGACTATTTCTAGTGCGACTTTAGCAAGGAATATATAGCTCCCTGATGATGGTCTTAGGGCCGAAACATGTCGGAGCGTTTTTAATGTGTAAATTTTATATATGTGCAGTGGTTGGTGTAATAATTGAGTAACTCAACAACATGCACGGTGTAACAATAAAAGAAATTATACAGCAACACTTGAATATCTAACAGCTATGGAAATACAAACGTCCAATTTATCGTGTCCACGAGCAAGGCAGCTGTACCACATACGAAGCGAGCATCAGCCGAGACATCTGATGGCACTTGCCGTGCTCAAAAACATGGCAAGACGGGACAGTCCGTCCTAAACTTTATGACGTGTGCGTATTAGGTAACAGTTGGCGAAGAGCTGTCGTTTGCACATTGTACGTTAGGTCCGCGTTAGGACACAGAGGAACGGACTAATTGTAATTGAACTGCCGTTGAATGGACTACAGATCTGAAAAGTCTTAAGTACCTGGGCTATTTTCTCCGAAAATTGACACTATTCGATTTTATCTTCACACACAAAAGAGTGTGTGCTCGACCTACAGAAACGTAAAACAAATTTTGATTAATATCTATTAGTTGTACCAACAAATGCACACACAGACACACACAGGTCAAAATTATATTACAAATGGTCGTACGTTTCGATGCGCACACACACACACACACTCACATATATATATATATATATATATATTACAAATGGTCCTACATGTTTCGGTGCCTCTGCACCAACTTCTGGGAGCTTATATAATGTTTGCTAAAGTTATAAAATATTTAAATTATAGAAAGCAGCAGGTCGTTCGTTGTATGCTAAAATCTGTGTTGCTGGTAACATGTGGTGATGGCTGGATATGCAATTGAACAGTACTGTTTTGGTGCGTCTGGAGTGTTAGTCCGATGGTGCAGAGGCACCGAAGCATGGAGAAGAAATTGTAATATAATTTTGCACTATATACATATATATATGTATATGAATTTGTTGGTACAACTAATAAATATTAATCAACAAATGCAAGGTATGAACATAAAAACAATAAATTCTAATTAAAATTTGACGAAAAATATCCCATGGAGTTATAAGGCATTCGAAACAACCCATTACCTAAAACCAACTAGATGCACTAATTTCTCAAATTTATTTTTGGAATGAAACTGTACATGTTTCGGACAGTTCCTGTCCATCATCAGGAGTTTTTTTACTGTACACACAGCAATACATACAGGTTTGCTGACAGCTGTCAGCACACCTGTATGACATATATCATTGCTGTGTGTACAGTGAAAAACTCCTGATGATGGACAGAGGAACTGTACGAAACATGTAGAGTTTTATTCCAAAAATACATTTTAGAAATTAGTGCATCTAGTTGGTTTAATTATAAGAATTTGTCACGATGCACGGTCACCTGAACGTCAAACCCGTTACCTAACCGTCTGACGGATACTTAACGGGTTGTTTCAAAACACAATCCCCGGATGGACGCCCACTCGTCCTCATAGTTTAAAAAAAACCGAAATCCGCCCAATCAACTTGCGAGTAGCAAAACAAAGCTGTGCAAACTCCGTTCAATCACCTTGAATAACCGACTGCCGTATTCCGCTTGTGCAGACCTGCACCAGTGCGCACACAGCCATCTTCCTGCAGTTCCCACGCATCTGCCTGTGCTCGCTCATACACAGGGGTGCAGAAAGCTGATGCAAAATGGCCTTATAAGACGGACATCACGACTATGCCCTAAAACACACGTTTGCCTGTTTATTAACCGAATTTCTGCTCGAGGCTCAAGGGGCGCCACACCCAATTCTGCACAAGGCAGTCGACGTGCGTACAACTTAACAATGTGGTGCAATGGACACGCAACAATGCATGTTGTGTATAATACAAAAATATCGAGTGCTGTACAACACTTGTTTTATGGCGACGTCATATCGCCCAAAACAATACACCGTACTCGGGTCTTCATGTAAAGTGCCCAATATTTCTGTCCGATTGTAATCAAATTTGGACTTTTTCCACACATTTTCAAGTAAGTCCCCCAACATAAAATTTCGTCGAAATCCGTCCAGTTGGAGCCGCAGTGATACATTCGGACGGACGGACGGACATGACTAAGCTAACAACCGCTTTTCGGAACTAGGCGAACGCGCTTCAAAACGGATATACTGGTGTCATACGGACAGATCTTCACGTAGCTGCGCTGACAACAAAACTAACGACTGTTAAAGTTTCTAACGGCGATGATGATGATGATGATTACGATGGCAATAAAATTTGTTATTTATTTGTATGCTGGCTCAACACTCATGGCCATTAACAAATCCGACACAAATCATGGCGACAACAAATTCAACACCAAAGCAGGAAAGAAGAGAAACAAATGACAGTTAATTTCATTAATTAAATCTACATAAAGAATAAGGATTTACAGCGTAATGGTAAAACATATGCAATACAGTACCACAGTAATATGAAATGAACTGACGGAAAAAACGTTCTCCAAATATATCAATAATAATAATAATAATAATAATTGTGATGATCATAATAATAGGCAACTGGAAGGATATATAATTGTCAAATGGGGACAGGAAGATGTGGAAACACTGTACAACCTGCTAAATAATAATAATAATACACAGAAAATAGAGACATTGGCCACTGCACATAAACTTCGGAAAGTGCTAATGTAAAAGTAATTTAACATCCAACATAGGAAATAACATTACATGTAGCATAAACTGTAAATACAGAATAACTGCAACGCTACATACCCTAGAAACATGGTTTGTTTCAGGTACATTTGTAAATACCCTGCATAAAGGTGGTAATAATAATAATAATAATAATAATAGACTGTGAGACCAGGAGGTACATCCAGGGTTTCGGTCGGGGAAGCCTGACAAAAAGAGACCACTTTGAACAGACAAAAGTAGAAGGCGGGGTAATATTAAAATGGATCTTCAAGATGTGGGATGGGGGCAATGACTGTATTCATCAGACTCAGAACACGGACAGGTGGCGGGCTCATGTGATGCGGTAATAAACCTTCGGTTTCCATAAAATGCTGAGAACTGACTAGTTGTGAACCTATTATTTTCACAAAACTCTGTTCAATGAATTTAATAATAATAATTGCCTTCATCGACATACTGAAGGATAAACTACACTGAGAAATCAATTTCTGTGTTCTTAGTATTATTTTCAAGTACAGAAACAAACTTTTTCAAAAAGCACGAAACATGATTTCAGAAGTCCCGAAAGACAGCTACACTTACCCTAAGACACTAAAACTCACACAGAAAAAATACGCACTAAATGGTGCTGATATTTATGTACTAAATTTGGTGAAGATACCTCTGCAATACCGACTCAAACACGCCTTCTACCGCTCCTAGCAAATCTTCACTTCCTTTCACGACGACGAAACAGTAAGCCTCAACACATAGCACACAACTTCCTCCTGTACTCCAGACAACTAGCAGCTTATTGCGTACGGTTCTGCACATTCTGCCACCACTGCGAAGTGAAAATTAACCGACATCCATATAAATAACATATACGTCAGTTCCTACCTCACAGACAACACAGTCCATGTTCATTAGAAAGGAAAATCGATTCATGCTGTTTACGCAACTTCTGCTCATCGCGAGAATCTGCATATAAATATGTAGGTCATTTCAAAGTTCTGTACACTGCACTTGCGCGGCCAGTAGGAAGATGCAATCGTTCTGATTTTCGCGACAGTTGTGAGCCAGACTTCAGTAAATAACAATGTGTGCGTATTGGCAGCCTACGTGGTCCGAGTTCTGCAAAACGGAGCCTTGAATTGGAAGAAGAAACTGACTGGAGTCAGATCTCGCGCAGTGACCAGCGATCATACATTAACGCGCAGCCTTATGCCTCAGGTGCAGTATCGGAAATTTTGGAAAAGTATGGATGGCAAGTGCTTCCCTACCCACTGTACAGTCCTGACATGAGCCCATCAGCCTTTGACTTGTTCCCAAAATTGAAGAAACCACTCCGTGGGAAACGCTTGAGAAGCATTGAGGAGGTGACTAATGAGGTGACCCGAGTAATCAGACGCATCAACATCGAAGGCGTCCTGACAGGAATTCAAGACTTGCCCAAACTTGGACCGCTGTGATAAAGCACAATGGAGATTACATTGAAGGCCTGTAAGTGTATTTTGTAAAATAAATTCATTTTTAAAGAGAAAACGTACAGTGTGCAGAACTTTTGAAATGACCCACTCCACCGTACGGGCAGATGGGAGAGTTTCTTAGCATTACAGCAAGCGGTAGTAACCAATGCGCTTTAAAAGGCTCATGCCTTGCTGATTTCCATCCCGATTACTAATTTTAATTAGCGTCAATTTGTCCTGATATTAATTTTTGGTTCAGAAATTCGGGATAAGTTGCGCCTTGGCTTCACAAACAACAAATTTGGGGGCACACCGAGACTTTTATGAGAAACGGACTATTATGTTCATTCACCATCGCTGAAACATCACATTTTGGGTTAAAACAAAAAATGTTGTAAAATTCTTTTTATTAAATTGTTTTTCTGTTTGGGAATGTGTGACGCTATCAAATTCTGTTCATTCAGAAGTATACAAGAAGACCAACAACCAATGGGCTATCCGCAAAAGAACACTGGCTTGACAAAAAACGCTGTAAGCGACATTATCACTTCATACATAAGAAATATTTTCCTCGAACTTTCTAAATTTCCACAATGCAAAGCTTTACTTTTTTCACCAGGTACCGAAAGGCTGAAAAGGCCGAATACAATGTTCCTGCACAGAAAGACCAAGACGATATTCCACAATGACGTCACACAGCAGTTCAAACTCGTATCTCCAGCGTCCATTTCCTGAACCCAGAAGCACTCATCGGTTTCCTCAAGTCTGACGAGCTCTTGGCGGGAGGTGTCGTCAGTTGGAGCAGTGTTGCTAGCGTGAACAAGGAAAGTTAGCAAGTTGTACAGTTCTCCCAAAAATGATGTAGTTCATAACTATACAACCTACTACCTCACCCTGGCCACACGCACCTTCTAGAAGTCCATCCCCCTGCAGCGAAATTGCGATGCCGTTACTCCAAATGGCAGTATCTGTATTCCTGGTGATGTTGACAGATTAAGGCACGTTCTGGTACTCCTATTGGCAGTGTACGTACTGCTGGTGATGTTGACAGGTTAAGGCACGTTCTGGTACTCTTACTGGCAGTGGCTGTACTGTTGGTGACGTTGACAGATTAAGGCACATTGCCAAAGTCTATTGCTGGCAATGGAAGCAAGTTAATTCGCAATGCCAGTGTTTGACCCACTGGCAAAGTAAGGCTACGAGACCTCTGTCCAGATACAGGCATGGCCTATCCTTAATTCCTGATCAAGCTGTAACAGTGGGGGAGGTTCCGTAGCAGGTTAGTTGGCAAGACTTTGGGCAGGTTAGTTGGCAGGTTAGTCTGTTACGTCACAATTTGGCCTGTTGTGCTGCTGTATACCCTACGAAACTGCTCTAATTAAAATGTCTTTAAAACGCGCGAATCTCTGAAGCTTTACTTGACCTATATCAATTCTTTACATGCTTTTATTCATGGGCATTTTAAGTTATGCCTACTTAATGTGACGTCACCCAATCTTCAACCTTGTTCTGGAAACGTAGTTATGAATAAAATAAACCTTACAGATATTACATGGAACAGACGATAATGTAGGGGGAGAGAGACAGAAGATACGTTTACAGAATATTTGCTGGGAATTCTTGGAAAAATGCTGTTTGAAAACCGAAGACAATTAAGGATATTTCAGATGGATGTTATACGAACTGGGGACGAGAAAATTATGGCGGATGATAGTCTTTTTTTTTTTTACCAACTTGATGCACAAATTCTTTATTTTAATACATTTATTATACTCCACTACATGTTTCGAGCACTAATGTGCTCATCTTCAGGAGGGCAAATTGTATTAGTACAGCATCTGGTATCGTCACTCTCTTTAGGTGACTCTTCAATACACAGGTTACGGGAGGACGAATCCTGTCGTAACCTGTGTACTGAACAGTCAGAGTGACGATACCAGATGTTGTACTAATACAACTGTCCTGAAGAAGAACATAATAGTGCTCGAAACATGTAGAGGAGTATAATAAATGTATTAAAATAAAGAAATTGTGCATCAAGTTGTTTAAAAAAATACTATCATTCTATTAGGATGCACGGTCAACAAAACACAAAAATTATGGTGGATGTCACTCGTTCAAAATCTTGACATATTTTCTACTTGGTTTTCTTATGTATGGATTCCAACGGTCCAGTGATGACGCCACAATTTTCATCATTAGATTTATACAGGGTTTTCATAAAAGAATGGTAGGATGCTGAACGACAATAATACATGGCTCATGCGCTACGAAACAGTGGAAGTGGGTACACTGGATTCCATTACTCAAATAGTTTTTTTTTTTTCCGCACAACAGATGTCGCCACCTAATGCTCGCTCAAGGTCACAACGTCTCCGTGTCAATCGGACTGTCGTTTGTGCCGTTGCACGCTATTGATAATGTTTACGGACAAAGGTCAAAGAAAAAGCGCGATGTGTCTTGTGATTCGCGGAAACAAAATTGTTAATGAGTGTTCAGGGTAAGTTCAGGAATAAATTCAGAACGAAACCACCGCATTTGAACAATTTCCGCCAATAGTTTGAACGGTTTAAATAAAACTGGGTGTGTATGTATGAGAAAGTCATCTGGAAAATTTTCAGTTACAGAAGACGATTTTTTTTAAATTCTGGTGGATACATCACGAACACTGCGTACACTGAAGAAACAAGAGATCTGCAACATATGAAGGCCAGAATCCGCGCAGATATCGAAACAGTTAACGCCAGACATGCTTTCTTGTGAATGGGAGGACGCTACATACAGAATGGATATATGTTGGGCAACAAATGGCGACCATATTGAAATCTATTAAATATCACATAGTAAAAAGGTAAAGTGCAGGCACTGAGGCTCTGTAAATGCCGTACGGCCCATAGGGGGAGTAGAGGTATAGCTCTACTCTTTGTTGACCACGGCACTAGAAGGGGGTAGAGAGCCAGCACCACGCACCGGCCGCAACATGTTTCAAACACACAAATCAAAGTTACCATAATCGTCCCATTAAAATTATGTGCGTGTTTCCATCAACTTGAAAAAATTTGTTTTGGCTTAGGGAAGCACGTATATAAGATATAATGTAATACACCGCAACGGGATAAATACGACGAAAAGCAAAATCGTTCTGTTGACCGCCTCAAATTCTTTCCCGTTTCCCCCAAAATAAACCGACATACAGATTTATACGGGCATACTAACATTGCGGGGGGACCGCGGTGGTACAGTGGTCAAGGTGCTGTGCTACAAAGCGGAAGGTCGCTGGTTCGATCCCAAATTGTGTCAAAGGAATTTTTCATTGACATAAAATCCTCGCACTATGGCCCTGGAGTCGACTCAACCTCTAACAGACATGAATGCCAGGAGATTTCCTGGGGGTAAAGGCGGCCGGTGCGCAAGGCTGACAACCTACCACCATCCTGTGCCGTTGTCACTAAATCTGGGAACCTTGGGGGTAAAGGCGGCCGGTGCGTAAAGATGACAGCCTACCACCATCCTGTGCCGTTGTCACGAAATCTGGAAACCTTGGGGGTAAAGGCGGCCGGTGCGTAAAGCTGACAACTACCACCATCCTGAGCCTTTGTCACGAAATCTGGGAACCTTGGGGGTAACGGCGGCCGGTGCGTAAAGCTGACAACCTATCACCATCCTGTGCCGTTGTCACGAAATATGGGAACCCTGGGGGTAAAGGCGGCCGGCGCGTAAAGCTGACAACCTACCACCATCCTGTGCCGTTGTCATGAAATCTGGGAACCTTGGGGTAAAGGCGGCCGGAGCGTAAAGCTGACAACCTACCACCATCCTGCGTCGTCACGAAATCTGGGAACCTTAACTTCCTGGAACCCTCTGGGCCACTTCAGGCCTCTAACGGGACTGCTTTACCTTTCCCGTCACTAACATTGCAGAGTCTTCGGATTATGACGTGTGATGACGCCAACAACCCTCCTCCGAATACAGCACGTGATCACATTTAGTTCAACCCTCTAGAGACAATCAGACATCCCTTAAGGGGAAGCATACATTAAGTCCCCTTTAAGATAGGCCACATCTGACGTAAAGTGTGGTTCCTTCCCCGCAGAGAACACATTACCTTTTCATTATGAACCCCATTATTTTAATGTCATTCAGATAAACTGCCGTCGCTAATGTGGGAAAGGTACGAGAGCCACAAACAGTAATGAAAATGTACAGAATTGTTGAATGTTCGATCAGGCAGTACCAGTGCCCTCTAGTGGATTAAAATTGCCACGACTACCTCCTCATTACTCAAGTGTCTGCGTACGTCACCTACAGCCTGTCATTATGCTACAATCTATATTACGATAGGCTGGTCATGTAGCTACGATTGGCAAGCGCGTTTATTCTTAATTTTGATGAGGAAACGTGTGAGAAATCACCCCTCCCACTCTTGCACATTGAAAGACAATCACATAAGTACACGTGGGCCGTGTAGCTCGGTCGGTAATAGCGACTGGCTACGGACTGGAAGGTCCGGGATCGAATCCCGGTGGGGGGGCGAGATTTTCCGTACCTGTCCAGACAGGCCGAGGCCCACCCAGCCTCCTGTACAATGGGTACCGGGTCTTTCCCGGGGGTAAAGAGTGGCCGGTGCGTGACGCTGACCCCTCACCCCCTTCTGGTGCCGTGGTCAAGAAAGAACAGAGCTATACCTCTAATCCCCGTACGGCATTTACAGAGTCTCAGTGCCTGTACGTACAAGGGTGCACTTTACCTTTACCTTATCTAAGTTAACATTTCAGTTCAATGTCTCACCTCAACATATGCATTCGATACAGTATTGTTATCCCTTTCACGCCTCAGAAGCCAGTTCCCACCTCAAAACAAACACACTGCGTGTCTCTTACAAACACCAAACGATTACTGCGCTATGTTAATAATAGCTGTCCATCGCTGCAATTGTACGAAACGCATAAATACACTCTGTCGGTAAAATGTTACGTGTCTGAATGTTAAACCGGGTAGTACATACTGTTACCACTGTGTCTGAAAAGATTTCAGTAACAGATTTAAGTTGCTGGTTCTATAGAACGCGAAACATGGGGCACATTACACGACCCACACAGCCTTTAGAGCTTAAGCAGTCTTTAAATCATAATGTGAGGTGCCTGTTACACACAGCTAGCGACACCCATACTGTTGATGCAGGTCAGGTTACTTGGCCTTGGACAAATGACCCACAGGCCTACGTTTAGTCCTGAAGTAAACGAGACAACACGTATGTGTGTGCGTGCGTGCTATTATCACACGGCGGCTTATAACCCCTTAACCTTCCCAAGCACAGTGCTGACCACCTGCACAACATATCAGGGCCATGCATTCCGCCACACAGTGAATTAATGTCTCGCAATATTCTCACAACAAGCAGCGATTATTTCCCAAAACAGCATTAACCGAATGGTTTCTGTAAGGAGGAGGCAGACTTGTTTTACACGCTGTATCTTTAAATATTACTTATATTTCAGGCTTAGGGTCCCTCACCATGAGTGTGTTACGTGGCGCGTCTCAGCGACCTATTCTCAACGAGTGTTTTTGTGGCGCGTCTCAAGCCATACATTTCCAACGAGCATTTATGTCGCGCGATGAAAAGTGGCGCATCTTAGACGAAAAACGTTCCATGAGCGTCTTTGTGGCGCGTCTGAAGCGACGCATTTTCAAATGAGCGCTTAAGTGGCGCGTTTCGGACGAACCACTTTCCCCGAGAGTGTTTGTGGTGCTTCAGCGCCTCTCACTGGAAAACCCACCTTTCCTCGGGCCTGCTCCCGTTTTGAAATGCAGTTGGAAGGGGATAAAGTTGTCTCTCTTGTGTCACTGCGCCAGATATTAACGAAGAAGACAGGCAACCATAAATTCTGAGTGTATCTCCTGCTATGTCAAGGCGGACACGTGACATATGGTACACTGTATTTCATGACACCTTGTCTTCTTTCCACCACGTCTCTCTACAATACATACCTACAGTCCCATACACCTGGAAAGATTTCTTGAGCTTCCGTACTGAAAAGTGTCCAAGTTAAATTCGAAGAAGTGGCGCTACTGAACACGATCATCAAAACGGCATATGTACGGCCAGTTGTGGCGCGACCGAGTTGTGGCGCTACTAGTAACTGACCAAGCGGCCGCGAGCGTTTGTAGCGCTTCAACTGCGTGTTAAGTCCTATGATTCGCAGAGTCGCGCTGCTCTTTGTGGCGCCACAAACATGATCCTGGAAAAGGGCCCCTCCATAGGTCACCCATCAAGCAGTTCGGCATACCGGTAACGCCCTAGACGTCTGGTTTGAATCTCAGTCAACACACCGGCTACACTAACCGACATTTCTTGTGCACTCTCTCGATCCCTACAAGCAAATTCCAGGCCAATTCCTTTCAGATCCTTTCGCTAATCATTCCTCCATCATCCCACCATTCGAAGCTAAACTATCAGCATCGTGAAACAGAACACAGAAAAGTAAAGCAATGCTTCAGCCTGCATACGGATACCACAACGTAACACCAACACACATCGAACCAGAACAACCCATGCATTAACTCATCAAATAAGTCGTAAGGTCCTGGGGATGGATGTATTAACATCCGAAACATGTTGAGCAGCAAATAATGAAATAATAAAGCAAGTGCATCAAGTTGGTCTCTCTCTATTCAACTATCCACTCTTCTATAGGTGTCGTGACTGGACAATAAACAGCGCACTTCAGGATAAACATGCAGTACATGGCTCAAGTCTACCGGACAAACGAACAATTTGAGGAGCAGTATAAACACCAGGGGACGGTACAGAAATGAACAAGAGCTTCACACTACGGACAGATATAAAACAGGAGCCGTTCATGGTGCTACTAGAGCCTTAAATCAGGGCTGGCCAAATTAAACCCATTTCAGAGCCACATAATTCATAAAGAATCGCCCAAGGGCCGCAGTTGTGTGTACAAATATCGCAAGGGGATGGGGAAAGAATTAACCAAAAAGACACTATTTACAAAAAATCTGTCATTTATTACAGTTGCCCACAGACCTATCATATTAAAAGGTAAAGCAGTCCCATTACAGGCCTGGACAGGCCCAGAGGATTCCACGAAGTTAAGGCTCCCAGATTTCAAGACAATGGGCACATGAAGGTGTTAAAGGTTGTCAGCCCTACGCACCGGCCGCCTTTACTCCCAATGAATATTCCTGGTACTTATTTCTGTTAGAGGCTGAGTCAACCCCAGAGCCATAGTGCGGCCGGAAGGATTAGTCAAGGAAAAATTCCAATGACACCATCGGGAATCGAACCCGCAGCCTTACGGCTTGTAGCGCAGTGCCTCAACCAAAAGAGCCACCGCGTGCCCAGACCTATTATATTACGTTGGTTAAACTGTGTTATCGAAACTATTCAGGTGAACAAGGACATGTTGGTCAGCCCCAGTTTAAAAAATGCCCTTCACTTTAAGCGATCAACAATAATCAATTAACGAATGGGGACCGAAATCTAAACCATTATTAACCTTTCTGAGTCTGTGACATTTAGATAAGTAATACTAAAATAAAGCTCTTGCTTCTGCACACAAAACACAGCGCATACATTATTAAACTTACTGGTTAATGGAATTGGGGAATTACTTACTTACTCCATGGTGCACAGTCCTTCTTGAGAAGCTAACTGGTTTGCAACTAGTCAAGAAATTCCCCGCATTTCACGGAACCCGAAGGTTCATTACCGCACTCACAAGCGTCCGCCACCTGTCTCTATCCTGGGCCAGCCC
>Ga0123352_10008694_pt1 | contig 15811 bp, 12 predicted proteins | sample TergutLab28metaG_FD_89700 | JGI IMG/M metagenome (GOLD analysis project Ga0123352, IMG submission 89700) | Labiotermes labralis P1 segment gut microbial communities from Petit-Saut dam, French Guiana - Lab288 P1 | ecosystem: Host-associated > Arthropoda: Insects > Digestive system > Gut ... | reverse complement strand
TTATTATGAAAAGCAAATGTAATTTTAGATCAAAATTCAGGAATACGACGAGAGAATCGATTAATGCCTCAAGTTTTGTATAGGTTATTTACTTCATCGATTCGGTAAAATGAAAAACCCTGCTTTACAAATCCTTGTCATTCGAAACTGAACTCGGAACTCCTGCGTAGCACCGAAAACCTCCTTCTCCAGCAGCCGTTTCCTAACTGACACGTACAAATTATATAACCCAACCCCGCGGCCAGCCTGGTAGATCAACTTTTCGCCACATATACCAACCGATATGCAAACTTGTGTCTTCTGTCTGTCCCAAGCTGGATGACGAGAACATGTTTTCTGTCTTAATCTCATCAAACATTCAGAAACGCCTTGGAGAGCGTTTGAGTGACTGCGAAAAGAAGAACAGAGCAGAGGAGAGGAGAAGCCTGAGAAGCAGCATCAAAACCACAGAGCAGTTCTTAGTGCGAGCATTCTACCGAGAAGTTCGTAATATTCAGCGGGCCACATAATTTTTTTATCACGGATCAGTGTCAGAATGACGTTCATTGGTTACAGGTGACACTGCCGTTGAACAGAAAGCCGAAGTTTAAGTTCTCAGTATGATTAATTAAACATCACATCATGGAGGCCTGTGAGGAAATAGGGGTGTCGATTCTTAACCATAAGAATGGACGGAAGTGAGTGGTTTGTGTGAAGCCCCTTTTATCACCAGAGAAAGGATTTCTTTATCAATCAATAGCTGCTGGGTGGACGTTACAGCCCGGTTACGCCCAACGGAAACGCGATAATTTTCACCACTGATGGGAATCAAACCCCGGTCTTTTTTCCGGCAGCCAGTCACAATATTTCTTAAGTTACTCCTGTTTCCCCCATTGCACAAGAAAAAAGATGAATTTAAAATGTTATAAATCTTAGGGGTATCGCAATTATCACGAAAGCTAGTGACTAGGCTATCGGCTGTACTACCGACCAGCGACGGTTGGGTTATCGGAAAGAGCATGAGCTTCCATACCGCCACTTCCCTCCATCCGCACTCCTACTCATTGGGTACGTAGGGCTCCTTCCCCGGAGGTAAAGTGGCCGGCGCTTGAAGCTGATCTAATCTCTTTCTACTGCCGAAAGTAAAGAATGCGTCGAGCTAGGGCCTACCTCCACTTCCCCATTTGACTTCATGTCGTGTACAGGGACAACTTCATGTCGTGCAGAGGGAAAACTTCATGTGGTGCAGAGGGACAACTTCATCTGTACCTTTACACTGGCGAAGGTTATCATGTCGTATTCTGATCCAGCGTAATATTCACGACTGACTCTTGGAGCGTTTGTAGACCTAGAGGCTACAAAACATAAAACGAGCTGAGATGGTGGGTATGTTAGGACTATAAATAAACCGCTCTGCCCTATTTCACTGTGCTGTCACAGCAGTCACTTGAACATATTGACAAAATTCCTCAAAAAATGCCCGCCAAAACAGCCGGCAACCCGACAGCTTGTGACGAGCAGTGGCTTTACTGCACAGGTATGAGCAGTTAACTACTCATACGCATGAGTAACTGAGAAGCTGACAGTAGATCGGCTGCTCAATTCATTTCACGCCTTTTACGGAACACGACAAATCCGTTACAGTGTTCACAACAGCGCGCCAATGGACCGGGTCCTAAGACGCAAGAACCCACTCCACAATTTCACATGTTACTCACTCGTCTTAATGATCCAAGTTTATTATAACTCCCTCAACATGCAGGTCTCTAAAGTCATAACCTACATTCACTTTTTCCAGTCAAAGTTTTGTACCCACACATTTTTCTTATCTCCCATCTTGCTGGAGTTCCATTTATATCATCTTCCTTTCTTTGAAATACACCTAATGATAGTCTATGAGGCTATTCAACAATATGATATTTACCCCATCCGCCTAGCACTTCTTCTTCCAAATTCTGTCGTCACCATATGCCCCCAAACGCTAGACCTACTTTCCGGTAAGGAGCCATAATAACTTTCCCAAGTAAAACTCTGACTTTTTTTTTTTGGCAGGAGAGAAGCAAACAAAAGACTCTAAAGTGGAAAGCAGAAAGCATTCCCCGAAAGACAGCCCGTCTTAATTTCACCACCACCATCTCAGATAGAGAGCTGAGCGACACGAGGGGCCTGTTCTTACGCTGAGCGATAAATCACAACCTGAGGTTCGGAAGCGTTGGACCTGGTAGAGCGTGCACCTACCTGGCAGGTGTGGGCGGGAGACCAACCCTCCTTGTCCCATTAGAGATTACATATTTCTAAGGAACGTCAAATTATGTATGTCACATATAATTAACGTCCGTCTTAATGGCAGATAGACGGGACTGGGCGATTTGTTTACTTTTTGTAATTTATTAGCTTCCAAAATCTACCGCAACCATCAACAACGTTTTAAGGTCTACAGTGACTTAGGTAGAAGAAATGGAGAAGTCTGAGTGAGGGCATATGGGTGTATCCTCTCCAACGTTTATACCTCATTTCTCTATTTCTCTCTTAATGTATAAGTTGTAGGTTGAAAAGCTGTAGAAGATATATAAGCGGTAATTTCTAGAATTGTCAATGTCTCAAAGGGTGTGGAGGTCTAAAAAAACCTTAAGTTTTGTGTCTTTTTTATTGCTTGTGTCTCCCTAGGAAAGGACACATGACCATAGTTTTTGTGCTCCACGTCCAATTGTCTCATACTACAACAAACCACTCAAGACTTTCTTCAGAGCATCTCTACGGCAGTACTCGTTGCGATGTGAGTTGTCCAAAGGATCGCGTCTGTCTTGCCACAGAATGAACAGAGAAGGGGGTGAAGAGAATAAATAAAAACTAACGGATACGAACGAGGGAAAAAGTAAGTACGAAAGCAAATAATTTGAGGAAGGAAGGCAGACCAATGCTTGATGGCAGAACAAACCTCTGGGTGCGGATAAATCCCTGCACTGCTGACAGGTGGTAGGGAAGACCGCTGGCACGTCAGAATCTCGTTTGGTCCTGTACATCCTCTTGAGAACTGCCTTCTTATTCACGGTCCCCACAGGCCCGCAGCATGCCCGTCCCATCCCGGGAGGGTATCATTCATGGAAAAACTTAAGCGCTCGCTCGGACGGTAAACGAAGAGCCAGGAAGTGCACAATAAAGATAGGCGGCAGAAGAGCGGTGTCAAGAGACAGAGTAGTGTGCAGGGGATAGCGTCATCTAATCAAGATGTCACTGTGCACACTGCACAAGCTACTGAAACTTTCACACTCTGCTGTTTCCAAGCCATACTGACATCATGCACACAGCTCAAAATTAGTTATGTTAAGGAGGAATTAAACTGCAGTCTCTATTCGAGAAATGCTTGCTATCATTTGGCTTAGAATTTTGTATCACTCGATTTCCTATCCAAATAGTTAGAGATTAAAATATAAAGTATACTTTTAACTGAACATTACTGTAATAATTTGAATCTTCTAGTGTTTGTGTTCGATGTAATAATTTTTTTGATGAAAAAATACAGGTACAGAGAAATATCCGAGAAAAATATGCTGTGAAGAATATTTAGGACTAAGAGGATATTAGTAATGGAGAGGTGTAGAAAAATTCTGAGTGAAGTGATCCAATGTTTTCACTTTTCGCAGAACAACATTCGATTGATAAAATCGAAGAATGTGAACTTCACTAGACATTCAGGAAAAATACACAAATGTACAGCGGCCTACGACATACTGTTCGGAAAATCTAACCACGTGGGAGACCAAAGTGTAAGTCTGAGGGTAAAATTCACGTGCTTCTTAAAATTGGGGTGAGGTATGGGGTGTATCAATTCAGTAAGGGTAAGTCTGAACACAAATAAATCGCCTAGTTCCATAGAATACTATGCACCTTTTGCTTAGCTAAGCAACTATCATCTTCTCAAGAAGAATTCTCGATTGTTAACTTCATTAAAGAAACCCCCGCCACTTCTACCTGGACAATTTTCCAGGCAAGTCTCAGCCCTCGTTACTGCACACCTGGACAAATTCTTTTTGGTCTTGCGAGAGAAAGACTGCATTAAAAGGTTACTCATGTATCTCTTACTGACTACCAATACTCTGTATACAGAGCAGAATGGAAAGAATAACGATGGAATTAATAATAATTTCAGTAGGACAGAGTGGCATAAATTCTAAAGTTGTTAAAGATGTTAAGATAGACACAACGTCCAAACTGAAGAGGGTCTTACTCGATTTTCTTATATTATCTGCAATGTATCCTGCATGAAGAGGAAACCAACAAATGATATAAATGTTGACAGGCAGAATAAAGATATGATTCTTTTTAATTATTTTAAAGTAGAATTTTCAGCGAGAAAATAAAACTTGCAGGAAAAAGTTCGAAATAGTTAGAAGGACACTATTAAGACGCATCTTAGAAAACAAATTGTGGGGATGTGAACTGGACTAATCTGGCTAAACATAAGGTCTTGTGAATAAAAAAAAAGAACTTTGGCGTTTCCTAAAGGCGGGAAATCTTTATGACCTTCGAGATAATAGAGGAGAAGGCAAGAGATTCTGAAATGACACTCAGAGGCGTTTTCGAATGTATTCCGGTTTTAATATTTATTGTGAACATAATCTGGATTTGTTCTTGTCATCATTAATACCGGAGTACTGAGTCAACTAAATACGCACAGAACGCTGTCGGAATGTAGCCTGTATACCAGTGTTCCACTACAGTTCAGAGATTAGTAGGCATTTTTTGCTTGGAAAAGTAGAACCAGTCTACTACTTAGTCTACTGACAAATCAATCGCACAATCGCTTATCCCTACGTAGCTTCGTGGTAAATCTATGTACCACATGCTGTAAAATAAAGAAAATCTGTATATTCCCACAGAAGGTATTGGTGTGTTCCGTAGAGTTCTCAAGGATTGATCGAAAGTTTACAAAACCTAGATAACTCTCAGTTTTCAAATGATAAACAGTTGAAAGATTAAAAGAATGACGCACAGGGCCATTTATCCGGCATTTTTGTTTTTGAATGTGCCAGAAGATTGCTACCAAGATGAACTGCCGAGGCCTACTGCTGATCCCCACACAACAATACCGGTGCTGAGTTACAGATAACGGCGAACAGCACAAGACAAAGTTTGTGGTATATGGGTGAACCCCTTGAGTGTAACTTCCACTAATCTTTGGTTTGCCACTCTTCGGACAGGATGGACTTTGCATTGCTAGGGGGGCAATAAAGCAATTTCTCATACTGCCACACCATCACAAACGTGCAAAACTTCACAGAAGTTTCTCCTGCTCCACGTACAAACCGACAAGGGTTTTCAGGTTTTTCGAAATATATACGTGGGCTGATGCCAGTTACGTGTTCCAAAATAATACATATCTGTATGTATAATTCAAAGAGTCGCGTTCGGCTTGTAGGAAACTAATGATTACAGGGAGCGCAAACGCAAACTTTATTAGTTTTAGGCAAGAAACCTTGAATATTATTGCCGCACGCATGTGTTCCAGTTAGAGACATTTTCTGTCTCCATTTATTTCCTCATAATACGAGGGACGGAGCGAATTTCCAAGCCATAAAGGACACAGTCAAAATTGTATAAGAGTTGTGTATTTCAATATTTAGGTTTCTAGGTGGAAGCCGGGAAGAAAAACAATATATTTTATTTTCCCATTTATTTGTTTGTTTATTTACAATCAATCATATAGCGTCGAGTGACAAGCATTATCGCGGCATTTGCCTGTGTATACGGAGGAAGACACAAAACCCTCAGTTGGTGTGGCTGTCGAGATCTAAATCCAGGATCTCCTGAATAGGAAACAGCGGTGCTACCCACCCGACGGACATTTCAGGTGCTGTCGCATCGTCGTATTGTAACTCGTAGTTCTTTTTGGTTATGACACCGTGTAGTCTGGTAGGTGAGTTTTCAACTTTGAGAAATATTCTGCCTCCCTTGCAGGATATAAGTCTACGTTAAAGTTTACGTTAGACCGAAACGTCGGTATCTACTACCGGAATACACGGTGTTAAAATGCAGACAGTAAAAATATGTCTTCAGGGCCGCGAAAATTTAAAATCTTGAAATTTATAACTGCTGTCATTAGCATTAATGCCGTTGTTTCGCGCACTGACAGAAGCTGCATCGAAGCATCTCTAACGGCCGAAGCGGCAAGTTGTCGTCCGGCGGCTCCTAATGGAATTTCGACAGCTCTCTTTAAATTTAGTGCAACCACCTTACAGTCACACGACGACAAGGGGCAAGAGAGACGCGACATTTGCCTTCTAGCAAGCCCATAAAGAAGTCAAAGTCCATGTTCTTTTAAAAGAAAAACTGGGGAAAGGAACACTGTGGGCAAGTCATTGTTTCTGGTGGGCCTCAAGGTTGATGCAATCATTCATGTAAACGCGATAATTCAAGATTTAAAGCATGGAGAATATCTTGAGTTGAGATCTTCTCCTAGAAATATTACGTATTGCTTGAAAGAAAACTGCAGGCTACACATTTTCCTTGGGGTCCAAACAACGCGTATCGAGTTCTACTGAACAACAGAACAAGTAATGCTAATTCCATAATGCGGGTGAATGACGAACAGAAAACTTCGAGAATGACTACAAAATTTATATACGAAGGAGCGCTGTTACTTTCGGGCCTGAATTGCTCTCCAGTTGGTACATGTGAGAAAATTATTACACATTTACAGTTCCAATTGTCAAGAGAGGTTATTATTATTATTATTATTATTACTGAAATCTTTTAACGTGCCGGGACTAAACATGCAGACAATAAATCGATATTTGTCGTCCCAATACTTTAAAAATTTCCGCAGGTTGACAAAGCCGTTTAGGAGAACTTACATTGTGGCAAACTGATATCCATACCGGTAAACTGTTGTAACTAAAATGTAACATTTAGTTTTTAATCAGTAAAAATAACGTTACGTACATTTCAGGCACAAAGTAGACCTTATGAACAAACCAGTAAATTTGGACAATTTTATTTGTTGTTAAAAACAAATGCTTTTCCGCACTTTCAGCACTTTCTCTGTAAATCATTGTAGCGCTTCGTCAAGTATCAAAAACTCCCTTCTAAAGATGTGCCGAAAATAGTCATAACAAAACACGTGTATTGTACCTACTTAGTATTTATCCGTTTACCTGTAAAAACCGGTGAACTTCAGAGACACTAAATGACCTTGTGTTTCAGGGCCAAATTACACAACATTGCCGAGATCGGTGACTCACTGCAGCACATCCGCCTCGCTGTTAGCAGGTTAGCGGTTTGTGTCCCAAGGCCGTTTGTACAATTTTAACATTTCCAAGCTCCTACCTAATTAAATAAATCACGACATTGCACTAATATCTGTCGATTTTTAATCTGGTACGATGGGCAAAGTACAATATTTCAGACACATCTTTGATCATCTGCCATTTTCATTATAGCTCAAAGTTAAAGCGATTAATTAATTGTTCATTATCAAGCAAGCTTAAGAAGTCACAGTTTCATTTATTGTTTGGTATTGGTGTGAAAAGCAGCCTCTCACGTGACGTAAAGGAAGATTGAGACTTTAACTCGTAAATAACGGCCATCAAAGTACATATATACGTTTCAAATGCACTTTCTGCATTCCTGACCTGACATATCGGTGCACTGGGTTACCATCAGGGATTATACTTAGGCCCACACGAACTGTGAATTGAAAATTAATAACAAGCGACTTAAAACGCACATACAGACAAATGGCACAGTGTTGCATATTATTATCTCCTGTATGTTTCGGGCGGAAACACCATCAGGGAGAACCAGGAACAGCAGAAAAAATACATATAATACTAGAGGGTTTCACCACTAGAAAGAACAGCTAGCGAAGGTTCGTTGTAATTTGAAGCCATTTGTCCAAATCTCTGAATTACACCTACGTCAGAAAGGTCCAATGTATTACACATTCTACAGATATCACGAGCCAGAGTAGCTAGACAGAATTATGACTGATTATTGGCTAAGCTGCCGGTAATTGATTCCTAACAGGAACTTCTTTCTTAACCAGCAAGACTCACTCCGTTCGAACTTCGACGGGTATGGAGGGCCTTTTACATAGGGTAAATAAGACAAGATTCATTTACCTCTCATGTAAAGAATGGTTTACGGACTGCTTGCCCCTTGAAGACAGCACCGATAGACTGCTCCGAAATGTCGGTAACTGGCTACTAATCAACGCTGCGTAACATCCCAGAGTAGCGGAGACCTCACTCACACCGAAACGGATGCTTCAAATCGCACGATATTACTTTACTTCCATTTCCTCACACGTTAGGACCAGGGGACAAAATGAATTTTGTACTGCAATACCGTCATCCCCGAACTGACGTCGAAGGTTGTGCTGAGACCGGCGACTTCTGTCGAGACATTTTTCCATAAAAGCCGTGTTAAACTGGGGTCAGTGGTTCCAGAGAGCTTGTTTTGACCAGGAAAACAGACATATTTTGACTTATAAAAATTACAAAACTGAAATTACAAAAATATTACAATGTATAAAAAAGTAAAAGAATAACCAATCACAACTCAACTTCGGAATCTCCTCAGAACAAGCGCGCAACGTCATAATTCTTTGTCTGGTTATTGCTGCTCGCTTCTTGTTCGAATGAATGTCCTGACACACGCTGATGCCAGCTTCAATGTGTGCAAGCCCCGAAATGAACTTCAAAACCGTCAAGATCCTCTCCTTAGGTTTACGTTCACCTCCTCAGCTCCTTCAAGGGCGCTTTGCTTCAGAATGTCAACAAGATAGCAGAGCACGAGCTCCTTGTCATGAGATTTCATCAGCCCGAAGACATCTGCAGCTTCGCACTTACGAATTTTCGCGCTCTGCTTCTACGAGTATATCCTGGGTGTGCGGGCTAATGACATAAGTGTGTAGACACCTCAGACGGAGAATACTGCGTTTTGCTCTGTCCTTACCCACAGCACTAGAGATACAGACGGATACCAGACAGATACTCAGCAGAAATGCTGTTGTATGTTTAAACGTTTAAATATGGGCAAGGAAGTTAAGGCACATTTCCCGACTCCAAAACGACGTACTCTTTAATAATGGTACAACTCAGTATGTTAGGATGCATATGGAATAACATGAAACAAAGGCCATTTAGAACGGAGCTGTTTTCGGACGTCTTCAGAACATGATGATGTGTACTTATTACTGGGGTTTGTATCAATAGTCACGATACTCGCAAACACAACAAACAATGCTGCATCAATAGAATGACCAGATGGTCATTGCTCTCGACAGCAGGCCTTTCTTACAGCAAAACACTATGTCCACATGGATCCCGAAGAAGAGACACGGAAAAAGAATGGAAAAAAAGCACGAGTTGGCAACAATGACGAATGCTGATGTGCAGTATTCTGTGATCTTGGCACCATTCAACATTGGCGATGTACAGAGGAAAATAAGCCATAATAAACGGTTTTTACAAATCGCTATACAAAAATCTTACGGTTAGTGGCCACGTTTCGTGCAGGACAGCAGAATACCGGAGACGAAAATACGGCACCTCTGTAAGACAGACGGCTGTTATTTTGTTCCTACTGAAGCAGTAACTAAATTCGTGAGCTCCATTAAACCAAACGCAAGCATTTACATCCGTGCACTAATACCACAATTTCAAATAAAGACCGACGAGTGCACACATACAATATTAACACCACTTTAGCTCATCTAAGGATTCTGTTCAAAGTTGTCACAGAAAATATTAAACAAAAGCACGTCGCTACTGTACGTGTGAAGATGAATACAGTATATACCTGCACTTGGAAGTGCGGAAAATAAAAAGTTTAGAATGCAGTTTTTCACTTCAAATGAAATATGAGGTACTACTAGCTCTGTTTTTACTAGAAGTGTTGAATACATTACTTTAAATTTTGTTTTAAATATGTTTGAGATAAACGTAACTATGAGAGAAAAATAAATACAGGACACACAGTTAAGTGTAACTGAGCTATTCTTATGCAATATATCATAGTAAGATTTGTGGTTTTCACAGTTGCGCATATGAGTAACACTGTATGTTTGGTTGTGACTCCGTGCAGTGTGAATGTTTTGCCAAACAACATGACGTCACATGTCAGAAGACAATATTCTTCACTAAATCTCTGACTTGCAGAGATTCGTCACAGAAAATCAGTATGAGTCACAAGAGGAGTAAATGAAGCTGAGCTTTTAGTATGGGAATTAACGTCATTCTGTTACCATATTAATAATTCTTTATTCTGCTACTCTATTACAAATCCATAATATTCCAAACCCTAAATCACAGAAACCGGACTGTTTATGGACATATTTCAGTGTAACGTGCAAATCTTAAGTTGTGCAAGAAACAATCATATTCTGTTAAAAAAAAACAGTCACAGAAATTACGCAACAATCTTCCAAACACGATCAAAAATGGTGAATTCAAGAGCAAGGAATTTTTATTCCGTTCGTGTTCAATGGACATTTCGAAACAGGAACTGGCAGAATAGGAGTGACGACATCTATGAGTGCGTGATGTCTGATATTCTAGAGAAGAGAGTCGCTGCAGGGAGGTTGAAAAGGTAGAGGAAGACTGTCAGCAGCAAAGGATTATTTACCTCTGGCTTATTAACAACGTACTTGGGGCTTCAGGTTATCTAGCCTTGCATGATAAAATGTTCAAAGAATGAAGTGAAAAGGTTTAAAAAAATTTTCATTACGCAGTGTTAGGTAATCTACTGGCGAATATCGCGACAGGCTGAGAGTAGCTAGAAAAGTCTGTCACAACTGCCGATCTAGGTTGAAGTTCTAATCGGAAACCTCCCAGATATGAAGCAAGAATGCCCCCCGCACGAACAGACTTCCGATTGGTGAAGCATAAATTTAATCTAGAGTGATCCGTTCCCTAGAAAATAAATTATGTGGACGTTAGAAATCAGTATTATGTTGCAATCTCAAACACTTTCGCAGCGCTGCAAAGGATGAGAGTGTGATCAGCAGCTGGGATACGGAGCGATAAAAAGTCAGAAGTTCAAAGAGTGTGCGTAATTACACTTTAAAGCAGAACAAACCACGGTCAAAACTTTTTACATCAGTTCAGCTACCTGAGTTACAAACACGGTACTGAAGGCTGCGAAATGATTATATTTAGCCCCGATTAGGCACTAGTGGCGTGTATTTATGAGCGCCCGTAACCTATCTTCGAGCTCTGTAAAACAGGAGTGCACAAACACAGGGCACCAGTCACCATGGCGAATAAATTGTGTACCGTGACGCTTAATATGTGAGGGTCCTCAGTATGGAGTTTGCTTCTGGCGTTGAGAATTTTGAGATGGCTCCAAAAGTTTTGGGAAATTTGTGCACCCCTGTCGTAAAAGGTAGGAACTTCAAGAGTAGCTGTGCGACTGTTAGGTTCTCACGAAGATCTCTGTCACATGGCTTTAGGCAATGATGTGAAATATGGAAGGCAAGGAGTTTCTTCGTCAATGATATTGTGGCATCATGGCAGAGGAAGAGTGTGAAGCCAAACACACACACACACACACACACACATACGCACGCTCACACACGCACACACACAAAGAGCTGTCCATCTCAAGGTCGATCACACCATGGCCAAGGAGAGATTCCTGCCGATCACGACGACCTGCTGTTCGTGTCTAGCTCTCTTGGCTGCTATCACTTCCCTTTTCAGGCCTACATCACTTGTTTCATACGCAACACGCAAATCGCTCTTTCCGATTCGTGTCAAACGAACTCTTGCCAAATACCTTGTTGATATCGCCTGAGCATGCGTCGTAGAGAGACCGTTTACACCATTACTGAATGTAACAGAACATAATTTGACGGAACATGTAAACGAATGTACCAGCTTTGCTCTTTAACCTTTTCTTTTGTTAATTAAACAACGGACACGGATGCATCGGAGCTAAAAACGACGGGCGTGGATAGCTATTTTCATCATAATTCGATCATGCGTTTGCCTTTAAGAAAAGCGTCTTGTTCAACTGTTCATTTTGCATTATAATCAACTATTTCTAGCATATTATTATTATTATCACCATTTCCTTACATTTTACGTAAATAGATCAATACTGTCACAATACGCAGATGATCAAGGACTCCAACCTTTTTAATATTTTTTAGTGGCCTGTAATGTAGACTGGATTAGAATAAGTTTTATACCTACACATATGTTCAGAAATTCAATATCAATTGAGAAGGTAGATAGCATGAATAACAGCATCAAATCAAGTCCTGTTTGTGGTATTTACAAGCTCTGAACTGGCTAAAAATTAACCGCCTCTAAACGAATCCGAAGGTTAATTAATTATAGCATTCACAAGATTTCGCCTATGATCTCTATCCTAAGCCAGTTCGATTTGCTTCACAACCTCACGTACTGTTCTTTAAGGTCGAAATTAATACTATCCTCTCATCGTAGCCAAAGTTTTCTATTTGGTCTGTCTCGCGCGAGTTTGTTACCAAAATTCATTCTCACCTTTACCATGCGTGCTGCGATACATAGGGTACAGAAGTAAGCAGCATGACGTTAATACATTAATTGTGGGTCCGCCAGCTTGCGATCTTATTACATCTTGTTCTTTCACGGGTCCACTCAGGTGAGGGAGGATATTGGTTTTCTTCGGAATAACTTTCTTTTCGCTTCCTTAGAAATACAAAAAGAGTGAGAAAACAGTTGGGGGATGAGAGAGGGGGCGAAAACTTCCATTCAAGGACTCCTCCACGGTCTGTAATCAGAGGAGCTATTCGGAAACTTATATTGATGCTTGAACCGTGCGAATCGAATAGTGGCCGATCGTTATATTACGACCGCTGCGTCATTCTGCTATAATTTTCATCGGGGCAGAATATTAACTCGACCGAAGCCAGCGTTCGGTGACACTCGAGTCTTTGCCGTGTCCAATCCAGGCGATCCGTATAACAGTCAGTCACTTGTTCGGTACTTGGAAACTTTAGACACGTCACGTATTCTGCCGCTGCATGGGACATACCATATTCCCGGGCTTGAGAAGAATAGGTTGAGGGAAAAGAAACACATTACTGCTTTTTGTTCTGCTTCTTGACTTCATGGCCCTGTCCCTTGGAAGCTCATCACGCTTTCTTTACAAGAATGCTCCATAACTGAAGTGCCATTACATGTCTCCCTGCCTCAGCTATTTACAAATTTAATGAAATAATCCACATACGAAGACTTCACACAGTTCGGCAATTACTTTATCTACGGCGCAACATCCCCTAATTGGTCAGGGCCTCCTCGTTATCGAGGCTTCACGATCAAACTCTGTGAGACGTTCCACACTCGGTAGGATTCCTCTGGAAGAGTGATCAGTCCTAAGCAGAGATCTCTACCTGACAGCACACAACACTTACAAGAAACAGACATCCGTGCCACCGGCGGGATTCGAACCCGCAATCCCAGCAAGCGCGGTCACTGGAATTGGCGGCAATTACTTACCTATGGAGTATTACTAGTACAGCTACAGATTCAGCTCATGGATCATCGTGTTTTTCCAGCTTCTATCGTATTTATGGAAAGTGAAACACTTCTATTATACTTCTGATTAAATTTATTGAGATCTGTTATGTTTCTTCTTGGCCATATCAGAAAGGGAAAAGGAACGTCCTATCTCTTCTTGCAACATAAGATTATGGTTAGTTTTAAATTCACTGAAAAGGAAGCAGCAATATCTAATTTTTGTGTTGTTTCTATTATTATTATTATTATTATTATTACACTACTTGTACACAGTAAGTATATGATGTTTCTTGCTTCCAACAATTTTAAAGATGCCTGCAGATTTTTATTCTTCATCTCTTTTACTCGTACTACACTCGATAGGCCTGTAGACAGCCAGCAACCCCGTGGGTGAGGAATTTCTTGTATTCTATGCAATAACGTACAGTGCAGGGAATTTGAAATATCGGTGAAAAACACGAAAAAAAATTATAAGTTAGCTGCTGTTAAGCATCACATCATGATGGAAGCGGAAGTATTCTTAGGCTCGGGAGTAGATGGCCGTTGGTTGGTCAACCGCAATATCCCCCTTGTCTGACAGAAAGGAGAGCCGCACTGTACCGAATAAAAGTACGTGGTATAGGAAGCTTGAAGGAGGGCATGACGGACGGTACGGACACAGTCATGGTAAAAATAATCGAAGACAGGTCTTCCGGACCTTATCTATCACGTGCAAGAATTATATTTTTTTCTTTTCTTAACAAGGTGCCAACTGTGCTAGTCCCTGTATACCGACAGTGACCAAGACATATCCGTAAGTTCTTATGTGTAGCTTGGCCTGTCACAACGAGCATTACGCTCTACGTCTATGGATGAATTTTGTGTAATTACTGTAAAAAGGCAAATGGCAGTGTCACTGTACACACTGTTGCTACGGAAATGGTTCCATGTCAAGCATCAAGAATAAATATTTGAAAGAAAAAAAAACTGGAACGATGCCAGTCAGCAGTTTTTAAAGAAAAGATGGGTTTCTTCTTGTAAGACAATATTTGTATTCATGGACCTTGCTGTTTCTGGCTTTGCTCTCAGATAGTAGTACCTACACTTCAAGAATAGCGTATGCAGAAATATATCATTCTATGAAATACTGCAAGTTCAGCAGAGCATTTAAACAGTCAATTCTAGAATTCACGTCACGAGTAAATGACAGACGGTATTTGGCTTCAGTTTGTAAAGATATTTCTCCAGGACAGTACTATGCAAGCAGTATTTACATTTTATAGCCAAGCGTATAGATTAGACCTATGGTATATATATTTTCGTCTTTCAATGCAGAAATACCATCAACAGCATGCAAACAGAGCAGTAACAAACAAAATAACCTCAGAACTAGTTTCTGCAGACGAAAGCATTTACTGAGAAGCTCTGTGAAGATTGACCAAGAGAGAGAGAAAGACACAGAAAGAAAGAGAGAGAGAGAGAGCGGGTGTTGGTGACTGTGCAATGTGTCCATAGTGAGATTTGATCGCATCATTCGTGCTTAAGGAACCATGTACTTCTGAGATAAAATGAGAGTGATACCGTGGTTAATACATGTTTACTGGTTGCTAGTTTATAGCTTTGAAACAGAAGAAAGGGGTAATCTTAGTTGCCCTAATTAACATTGCATGGAGCTATATTGAGCCTTTGTGTCTCATGTCTGACACATAACATAGTGGCTTTCAAGCCGGGTTTAGCGCTATTTATTAAGCTTGACGCGAAGTGAGTTTCTATATCTTTCTAAAGATCAATGCTGACAATTTTCAAAAAATAATTGGTCACAGCACTGCTATAGAGTCAGCAGGTTTCAACATTATTTTTTATTGTCTAGTAATTAACGGCGCAGCTACATTATAGCATTTATTATATTAATAGAGAGATGCGAGTTGTCGAATTTGTGTAGCTAAACCACATGAACAAGAAAGTTAATTGTTCTCAGGCAACCAAACAAATGAATGTCCTAATGAAATAACTTGGAATGCCAACTTGATGCAACAAGGTAATTTTATTAATGTCTTCTTAGCTCGACATGTTTCGGGTACAAACGCCCGTCATCAGGTGCGAGTCGCACGGCACCATCCGCACCGCACACACGACCTACGCAGCGGCTCTCAAGACCACCACCCATCCAAAAACTCGGTGCAGAACACCATATGCTGCAACTCAACATCTAATGCTCCTGATGACGGGCGTATGTACCCGAAACATGTCGAGCTAAGAATACATCAATAAAATTACCTTGTTGCATCAAGTTGGCATTTCAAGTTATTTCATGAGGAAGATGCACGGTCAAACAACCCTCAAAT
>Ga0123352_10008692_pt1 | contig 15812 bp, 6 predicted proteins | sample TergutLab28metaG_FD_89700 | JGI IMG/M metagenome (GOLD analysis project Ga0123352, IMG submission 89700) | Labiotermes labralis P1 segment gut microbial communities from Petit-Saut dam, French Guiana - Lab288 P1 | ecosystem: Host-associated > Arthropoda: Insects > Digestive system > Gut ... | reverse complement strand
ATGCACATCCATAGCAGGGCACTCTTCGCAACATAACATTACACAACACGGCATGCTACCACAATACCCTACTAGCACAAAGAAGTTAATTTATGACTGGTTTTAATGTGGCTTTTAATGTGACTTTAGCAAGGCAAAGTAATACAGCTCCCTGATGATGGTCTTAGGACCGAAACATGTCGAAGCCGTTTTAGTGTTTTAATGTGTAAATTTTATATAAGTGCATTGGTTGGTATAATAATTGAGTGACAATAAATTAAATTACGAATGTTACTGTCTAACAAAAAAAACCACTTTCTGCATTAGAGACGAACACAATGCCAAAAGCAATGATCTCAAGAATTTGAAGTGCTCCGTGTTTTTTGATTGCTCCCGGAAGACTACAAAATATGTAGCAACTTCCGTTCTACAAATCGAGTCCCTGTCAAAAACTGAAGGCTTCTAAATTCTTAGATTGTGTTCAAGCGACACATTAAGAGAGGCGGTTTGGTGCTTTCCTTGTGACTTTCATAAACAAATAGCTTATTGTGCGTCAGATGTCCCTTATTTGGGTTGTGCCAAAAATATTTTGGAAAATTCCCGTTTTTCGTGAAAACGCATGCTACTGTTAATCCATTGGTTTCAGTTATAATATTATTTCCGGTACTGTGGACAGTTCATAAAATACACGCTATAAATAACAGGCTTCTCTTAGTTCCCCGTCATCCAAACAACTTTCCATTGCAGTCCTATGTTACCTGAAATTCTTTATCTATATATGACTTTACATTACACATCAATTAGACCTCTAGTGATTTAGTTTGTGATTCGATCTTCTTTATACACACTTACTGTAACTTAAGTATAATTCAAACCTACGGAAATATGAATTTCTTTATATACTGACCAAAAGCAACCTCTCCATAACCCAGCTATTACAGTCTGTCTCTAGTCAGAACTCGCGATTCCTTATAAACGACAGGAGCAAGCTACTCACTGGACGGTGACTTTAGGTGTTTTCTACAAAATGTTTTAGAAACGTTAAATATTTAAATCGCTTCCTATTACTTACACACATGAATGGAATATGTGTGGACATAATAATAATAATAATAATATGGTATGAATATGTGCCAAAATAAGTAGAAACAAGTCAAGGAGGCAAGGCAACCGTATTGTGGAATCAACAAGAAAAACCTGACAGAACTATCCCCAGCAAAAAACCAGACATTATAATCCGTGATAATGAGAAGGGAGCATGTATGTTAATAGACGATGCAATCTCAGGAGACAGAAACGTGATTAAAAAGGAAGCCGAGAAGATTCTAAAATATATACAGCGCATGTGGAATTTAAAAACAAAGATTATACTAGTAATAATAGGTGCGACTGGGACTATTTCAGAGTCATTCAGAAAATACGTGAGCAACATACCTGGAAAACATTAAGTGAAGGAACTACAGAAAACAGCCATATTGGGTACTGCAAACATACTTCGGAAAGTACTAATGTAAAAGTACAATAGATTCAACACTGAAACTAAAAATATAAGCACCATGAATAGTAACAACAGAATAGCTGCAACACTGTATTCCGTAGGGACATAGTTTGTCTCAGGACTATAAGTATAAATACCCTGCATAAATGTGATGAGGATGATGATGATGATGATTATGATGATAATAATAATAATACTTCTACGATGACACTACTGTCTTCAATTCACATAGCTAATTTTTAAGAATTCTGTTTGATCCGTAAATTTATTCATTTTGTTCATAAATTTCTACAGAGTTTCTTTAATAAAGTTCTCAGACTATATGTTCACATGCTGTCTAAAGACTAATCTTACATATATTTATTTTCCCTTCTTCGAAGTTCACAGATGAAGTCTAAAGTCTCTGTGCTGAAAACAGAAAAAAATTATAAATCTTTCTTCATTGATTAAGTTAAACTGTGTTTTAAGTGAGCGGAACGACCATAAACAGAACAAACGTCTGGCATTAATTATGTGTGAAACTGTTCATTTTCTACGGCAATCAAACCCATAACCCGCAAGGCTTCCTTAAACATGTGATTAAATACGAGAAGGAGTCGTTAATAGCATGAGGAGCCATTTATAACTCGAATTTCAGTTTTATACAAGTGATTAATTAGGTTCTTTTATTCAGAATGAGATGAGCAATTCGTGTGGCACATCATGTTCACCTTGCTTTCCGCTACGTCTTTTCCCACAAATTAAGCTTCATGACAGACCCATTAATCAGCCCCATACAATGCGTGCAAATCAGAGACCGTATCGTGGTGAGCACACAATGTACTGATATATGCTTGTACCCATTGTTCTTACTTGTCATCTGATATCAGCAATTTCATACTAAAGATGAGCACTTTGAGAAGCTAGAATGTTTTAAAAAATAGCCAACGCAAATCTCTTCCTTGTGGTAAAACATCTAAAACTTAATGGATGTTGTACGGTATATGTTTCCTTGCGCGGTAGCTCAGTTTATTCTTAAGAGCACAATTCTGTGTGGATGTGAGTGTACAGTAGTTTATCGGATTGAGCATAAAATCATGTTTTTTGTCTTAGATAAAAAAATTCAGTAGGTTCATCTATTGTCACGCAGTGGCACAGTTCTTTAAGGTACTTCGCCACAAGCCGGAAAATTGAGGGTTCGATTCCCGATTGTGTAACTGAAATTCCGTCCGCGTTGTGACCCTAGGGTCGAGTAAGTCTCTCCATAAACAAATAAATACCAGTTATATTTACCACCTCCATGTGCCAATTGTCTGTGATTTTCAACCTCCTGGAATCTTAAGGCCCTATACAGGGATTGCTTTGCCTTTAACAAGGGCCACTCTTTCTCAGCAGAAGTCACTTAAACATTTGCATTTATACACGAAAATAGAGGTTACTGATCTGTATTATACATGCATCTGCATAATTCCTGCCTTCCCACGTATGATTGGAAGTGGCATGGATGGGGTGAAAAGGGGATGCAGAATTGGTAAGATTCTGTGCACAAACAATACGTGAACCGAACAGGGACGGAATGCTATAGAAGAGAGTGAACAGAAACTATATATGGGCACTGTTTGGGGTTAGTCATGCGACAGTGATGAGAACAAAGAAAATTTCCGGTCATCAGGCCATCTTTGCAATCCGAGTTAGATAACAAACCTCTTGAACAATCCTGATCTGTAACTAAATTCTACTGACGTCATTTAAGTCATGCAGGTTGTGTCAGTAAGAAATAACGTCTTTCTACTTTCTTTTCCAATACTCGTTCTAAAATTTTGTGTAAATGTTTATTAATTCGTTTAATGAGGAGATGGAGTCCTTGGAAGAAAGCGAAATGTCTGAAGAAAGCAGCGAGAAGAAGCAGAGAAAAATCCAGGGAAATGGTAAGACATCCGTTCATACAACACATCGAAAATTAGCGTGACATACATAGAGTATTTTACATCTATGAAGAAGTGTGTGTGTGTGTTTGTATAAAAAGGTAAAGCAGTCCCGCTACAGATCTGAAGTGGCCCAGAGGGTTCCAGGAATTTAAGGTTCCCAGATTTCATGACAACGGCACAGGATGGTGGTAAGGTTGTCAGCCTTACGCACTAGCCGCCTTTACCCCTACGAAATGCTCCTGGTACTCATTTCTGTTAGAGGATGAGTCGACCGCAGGGCCATAGTGCGATCGGAAGGATTTTATGTCAATTAAAAATTCCAATGACACCAGCTGGGATCGAACCAGTGACCTTCCGATTTGTAGCACAGCACCTTAATCACTGTGCCACCGCGGTCCCCCAATGCTTTGTATTATCCGCTTTAAACTACCAATAAATTCTCATAGATGTGGTTACCGACAATAACAGAAAGAAACATAATCTAATGCAAGAAAATAAATATGATACTAGTTCATGTAAGAAAATCCATATTAGTTTCTACTTTATAACAGATGATTTACTGGGAGTTTCAGTACTTTGGGTGAAAATCGGAAACGAAGGCATTGTAAACCTACTGCAATTATAATGCATGTAAGTTCCGGTTCAATGTGTGCGGAATTTGCAATATCAAGTTTAGGCATAGAAGGCAATTTGCACATGGATAATATCGGAGTTTCGCTTCCCGTCGATGCAGCCTATAACAAAACTATATGCCGCTGTAAGTATTATTGCATTTAAAATATCTTCGTGTATATTTTTTGAGAAAAGTTTTGTAATAACCGACATCAAGATCTAGAGAATCATGAAGCTTAGCTTTCAATTAAAGTAGTTGTTTGACAGTGTCTGATTTTAAGAAATAGCAATGTGGAGTTACATTTTTTCTCGAAGCTGAAAATAAAATTAATTCTTATAAATTAGGCAGTCGGGTTAATGTTTGATCTAAATAGCAGACAGGCATGATGGCGCGAACAGACACGCTGACTACTAATGCTATAGATTAGACAACTTTTCAGGTATCTAACATTTGCTTAGTTACACGATTGTCTTCGTAAAAATCATACGGCTCAATAAAATATCCCACGCCTGGTTGGTACTTAAACCAAACCAGGTGATTCCAGTCTGTGTATTCACATCCCATTGCTTGCAGATCCATTGTAATAGCATCAACCGTCTAGGTCGTAAGAGTATCCCCTTCCATCCGTGGTTTGCTTTCGACACCAATTTATGATCCTTTTTATGCGTTGTACTGTACTTATTCTATCCATCGCTCGCTCCTCGATTTTATCATCGCAGTAATGCCTGGTTAATAACACAGACTACTGAGGCAGTCACTTTGCAGTTTTTCACCGTCTTCTGTTGCATTGCCCCCCCCCCCCTTAAATATAAATTCTTCCTCAGCACTTTTTAAACACTTTCATCCTGTATTCTTCTCTTCACGAGATACAGGAAGTTTCCTTTCTGTTCAAAACGAGAAGCAAAATTAGGATCTTACATGTTCTGATTATTCATGATTTTTGAGAGCAGACTTTGAGATTCAGAAATGAAAGGTTAGCAAGCTTTCCTAGAACGTAATCCGTTTTCCATTCCTTCGGGAGTATAATTTTTATTTGTTACTGTTCTAAAATGTCAAAACCTTTCCACATTCCCCTTAAGATTAGTCAGGTACCTTTATAGAATACATTTTCCCCTCATATTAGTGGAGAATCAAATTCATATTTCTATATCTCTCTCTCTCTCTGTCTCTCTCTCTCACACACACACACACACACACAAACACAGACACCCCAACACACACTTTCGGTGCTTTTCAGTGAATCAGAAAAATAAATAAATGTATTTCACCCATCTGTTAGAAATTCGAATTGTTTTACTAATTCGCCACTTCGGCTTGAAGTAAAAAATACACGAAATGTCGAATTTATAAGCACCGAAACAAATTATACTTAAGATCCCGGAGAGGAGAATAATGTAAAAATGTTATGCTGACTAAGAACTGATGATATGAAGGCGGGTGGAATGATGGAAAGCCTACTTCTCTGCTGACACCATAATCTATCACTGACAAAACAGCATATTCGATAAGCTGAATCCACTTGACACCCAACAGGCAAATCAGTATATTCCTATGAAAATGATATTGGGATGCTAATGTTACCGGGAAATCAAATCTCTTGCCAATTTGAATGGCAAATGCCCGAAACCATGTCTTCAATTACATTTCACCACAGTACACTTCCCGCTTTTAGGGAGTCATGTTGTATCGTTAGATCTTCTAGGAACTGGCCCAAATTTTAAAATACGTGCAGGCTTTACGCGATTCTTAAAGTTCCTGTAACCTGAACACGTATATTGAAAATTGGCTCTCGTATAATCGAACCATATTCATACAGTGGTTGATGTTGGGACTGAAAATGGACCTTTCATCATGCTCACTGTTGTGAACTCGCCCTGTGGAGCAGCGTCAGATTTCCGCTACTCCAAAACCCCCTGCCTCTTTATTGGCAAGGTGAATAGGGGAACTACGTCTATCGAGACATATGCTGAATAAATATTCGATTGAGCTGAACCCTTGAATGTATGAGAAAAGACCATTCTGTGTATATTTATGGAAAAAAGGGAAAGTAAATCCCTCCGTTTCGTTTTCTCTTCTTTCACAGTCCACCCTACCAGTGTACGTTATTGCGTTTGTACGTAAAATATCATGAGGTGTAGTACTGTTCTTGAAGTAAGGCAGAAAATGTCAGTGTGAGCTCAGGTGGAATATTTGACATGAAAGCCAGATGACTATTTCAGCAAGTAACAAGCAGGTGCCCCAGGTTTCGTCCTGGTTAATAAACGAGAACCCGTCTCTGTAGCAAAGGGCGAGAATTCAAAGGATATTCCATCCTCAGTGTCCTATTTTCTGAACACACAGTAACGTTGTTTCAAATTACATTTTTTTGACAAAAATCCATAATACTGTCACAATGAATAAACTAATTAATTATTCAATAACTGTTTAGAGAATATTCTCGTCAGCAACTGCTGTCTTCACTGCCATCCAAAATGAATATTGTGAGTTTACTATCACCGTTATACTTCCAATCTTTACTGCATACATCAGTCCACTTGCTGAGTAATACCTTAACACATCAGTAACACACGACACACATATAAACTAGTTCTAATTCAGTTATGAAATTTAATTAATCAACTTATGTTCATTCATTTTAATGTATTCGTATTTTGATGTATGTACCGTGCATCTTGTACAGTTTATTAACCAGACCAACAAATGCACAATATATATATATATATATATAAACAAACAATATTTTATATATCGTAAGTACTCCTACATATTTCGATGCATCTGCATCATCTTTAGATAGTATCATCCTTCTACTTTGCTAAAGTTACAAACGTTCACTTACTTTCAATGGTTACGCACTTTCAAGTCACTTACCGTTACTCAAAAAATACTCTAAGTTCTGGTAGGGAAAAGAAACTTCAATAATAGTTTAAGCCGTAACAGCGTCTACGTTAGGAGGGAGTTTGTGCGAGTATGGGCTATAGTATGGGCTATAGTATGGCTATAGTATGGGCTATAGCAATCTGAACAGGAACAATTTACGTGAAATTGTGAAGATGGTAACGAACCTTTAATTGTAATTTGTGGCAAACTGAAAGATTATATTTTTCTGCATAAGGTCTGTGCTATAAAAGTGTTAACTCTGGATACTCAAGTTGGATATACTAAGATATTCATTTCTTGACAAGCCTAAAAACAAATTAGTGAAAAACAGTACTCTCACACTATGTGTCTATACTTTTTCTGTACTATTTTTACGAACCCCAAGGCAGGAGTCGTTACATATTACTAAGGTCTTTACAGTTCAACGATCAAGTCTAACATGAAGTGGAATTTATGAAAATTAACTTCTTGCTAACGTGATATTAACAAGTGCCACTGATTATCAGGAAACTGACTCTTTTATTCTGTTCGGTGCAGAAGGCTGGCCGCTTCGTAGTCCTCAGTTCATACAAGAGCTGCAACAGACCAATCGACAGCGATGCCTGGTTGAGGTTCGTCTGTATTTTTGTAGCGCAAGGAACACACGCCTAATACGCCTCTTATCGACTGAGAGCAACGGAAACTCACTGAAAGTCATTTGATACCTCAACTGTTCTGGTCAAACATATTCCTTTGGAAATGTGTATTAAAAATAATCATACTGAAGTAAAATATTAAATGTTCACTTGAACAAAATTATCAGCTCACCTATAGTTGTTTAAAATTTGAAATAGGCATGCCGTATTGTTAATACATTTCAGGCCAAAATTCCTTTCTTCACTTCACAAAAGCTTACATATTTTATTGGCACTATGTACGTTACTTAAAAATTGTCGGCACTGGAAAAATAAAAAGATAAATATCTGATTATTCAATACAATTACAATCATATCTCACCAACGCACGTTTTAGACACGGCGCAAAATTTGCCCTAAGCAACTGTTAGCTTCGTCTTCTCTGTCTGTCCTTCCTTCTGCACATATGTAAATCCGCAGCGTCCGGATGGATTTTCATGACATTTTACGCTGGACATTTTTAAAAGCACCTGACGACCAGGCTCATGTTCCGTTAATCCCCCCAAAAATAACAGATTTTAATTTAATAATTGTCCAACAAGATGCGACTTATTCAGTTTATTACATTTCTGTAGGCAGCTCTACATGTTTCGGGTGATGACACCCATCATCAGGAGCTCGTACAACTGTAATTACAGTTCTGGTATTCATTAACCGCATTGAGTAAAATACGCTGCTATTAATACTAATACTAATGCATATTAGTATTAATAGCAGTGTATTTTACTCATTGCGGTTAATCATTACCAGAAGCTGTAATTACAGTTGTACGAGCTCATGATGATGGGCGTCAAAAGCCGAAACATATTGAGCTGCCTACAGAAAAGTAATAAACTGAATAAGTCGCATCTTGTTGGACAATTGTTAAATTCGATTCACGATGCAGAGACCCATGTATATAAAATAACATAAATTTTGCCTCAATACGTAGTCCATTCACAATTATATCTCGCCATTTAAGGAAGAAGTACACGAAATACAGGCGACGAACCCAAACTTTACGTGGTGCCACACACAACAGAACTGGATCCCACGTAATTAGACCTAAAATACAGACATGATCACACTATTTAATATTCACATATTGCCTTGTATTTGATTGTAATTACGTAATAATTAAACAGACATCATTTGTTGTGGTGTAACATAGTCATCCAATGACTCGATCTTCGTTCTGATTTTCCTCTTTATGATTTACATGATGCGCAATGAAAAAGTAAAAAATTACATTCCTAATATTTAATATTTATTGTTATGTCTGGGAAACAAGAATTTTTGGTATGTAAATAGATAAAATTACATCTAAAGGTTTCATCAGACTAAACTCAGTCGTATCTGTGACGGCTATTTTTCACAGGCACTGCCACGAGGATCTAAATTCTCTCAATAATAAACAATATATAATAAGCCGGTTCGTCATACTGCTCACTTGGTAGCAAGAGGTGCATCTAACATGAAGCATGCGAAATCGGTCAATAAGCCTTATTGGACAAAGTCTAAGAAGCCCGCCTGCAGAGCAACCATGAAACTTTATTAATCTTTTATTCTGCTTGACAATTTTGATGAAATTTACAAACCTCTGGTCCATACAAGGATAACCTAAACTTGCGAATAAATCGACTTAATTCCAAAATGACAATTTCATTTTCCCTTGGCCGTGTCCACTGTAGGAGATTTCCTTAACAGCCGAAGTTCTTAAGGCAGTGAATTTCTTGACAACAAAAAAGTCTCTCGGAAGGTCAAAATATTTTTCGCACATAAGAGTAATCGGCTCTCCACTATCATGTCCACAGTATTCCACCAACAGTCACCTCACACATGAATCTAATGATCCCTTTTAATATTATCCTACCATCTACTCCTAGTCCTTTGAGATTACCCGACTTAAACTTTGCAAAAAAAAATCTTATTTCACTCATGTGTGCGTGCACGCACCGCCTCTATTCCTGCCACTGATTGCAACACATACTTCAGTTAATAAATATCACTTGGAGTTATGCCAGCTCGAGGAAGCCGTTTATAGGGGTGTCGTACTGTATGGGATGTGTGTGCTGATCTCGTTGAAGTTAAGCTTTTCTTGTAGGAGTCGAAGATCCAGTAAATGTAGCAGACTTTCTGCTTGTCGTCACCTGTTGCCTGCCGGGGACAATGTCTCGTGCGGGATGACATATCGCTGGTGACCACGAGACTGACAGAGTAGCAGTTCCTTACACTGGTGCTCTCTTGCATGAGGAAGAAACTTTTATGTGACAAATTTGTCTCTTAAGTTTGCGTGATTTCAGGCTTCCGCCGTCAAGTAGATGAAAACTGTGCTCTTCTGGGCTCCTACGCAGCGTGTAGTGTTAGTTCCTAAACGACATTTCGGAACAATGTATCCGTCCCATTTTCAAGTATCAAGAAATCCAAGACCTTTGACGATGGTAAGTACAGGTTGTCCCGAAACGTCGATACGGAACTACCAATACACACTGCGTAAAGGCCAAGGATAACATAGTTTTCTCGTCTGTAATTTGGTTGCCATATTTATTTGTGTTAAGTTTTACATGGAAATAAGCTCAATTTCACGAAATTATCTGCAAGTCAACAGACTTAATGTGTGTTGGACCGTGCATCTTTGTGATAACTGAGGAATTCTGTCTTGGCATGACATAGAACGTCAAGAGATCTTTCCAAGAAGGTATATTTGAATCTGGTGTTTATTGGACCGTGCATCTTTGTGATAACTGAAGAATAAAAAATCAACTAGATGCCACTTGAAATTTTATTGTACTTCTTATATGCTCAACATGTTTCGGGCACTACTAGGCCCATCATCAGGAGCTCGCGACTATGATGTTGATTACCACATTGGTCTTTTCGTTCTTAGTTTGCTGTAGGTTGGAGGTTAGGTGCGGTGAGGTTGGAGTAGTGTCCGGGCTGCAGCCTGGACAGTACTCCAACCTCACCAATGTGGTAATCAACATCATAGTCGCGAGCTCCTGATGATGGGCATAGTAGTGCCCGAAATATGTTGAGCCTATAAGAAATACAATAAAATAGTAAGTAGCAGCTAGTTAGTTTTTTATTCTTCAGATATGTAGCTGTGTTAACTTGCAACATAAATCAGCGTGGTTTTACAATATGACTTTTTGTACGTACTTATGGACTAGCCGCATTTCTTGTACAAAAACACCGATCCTAATTCAGGGCTTGGGTATCATCTCGAGTTCCATACGACAGAGAAACCTTATTCTAATAAGGATCACATTTAAACCGGAAGTTCAACCAAGCAATAACGGTTTTACTTTTATTTCTGGATAACCCAGGTTGGATTTCAAAGTAGCACTCGCCCTAAGAAATCTAATGACTGTCAATTATTTCTCACGTTTTAAGAAAGTGTGAGGCTAGTTTATTCAAACAACATAGTGCTGAGAAATATTATTAGGCTGCGTGAGAATAATAAATTGATGAAATACATTTAATTTAAGCTGTAGGATATTCTACACTCTCTCGTGGTCCTGTAACTGAACTTCAACTGCCTACTTTGAATTTCTGTGTCTTTCTGTACTGTTACGACCTGCTGTAAGAAGAATGATACCCCTGGTTACTAGAGCTAGTGTGATGCAAAAGATGACGAAGAAGTTAGCCAGGCTTAAAATCCGGACGCCTAATCCCACGTAAACGCACTGTGTTTAAAGACGAAAGCAACTACCCAAAGTTTGCCCTGATCGTTGAAAAATTGTTCCTCGACGATATTTCCCAAGGCGGACAACAATATTGTTGCTTCATTTTAACAAAGGCATTGGAAAATTTATCTAGGTAATCAATTTCCAGGACACAGCCCTGTGTTAGGGATCTGTTGCAGCTGCAACTGGATAGGCATTAGTAGAGTTTGATACCATGCGACTGTCTCAAACACAAGTGAAATTTTTATTATTTTATACCACATCAGGTTCTGTTTCTTAGGTAGCTGCTTAGGCTTTCTGCAGCCTGTGATTCGTTTCCTCACTCCATCTAAATATCACTGAAAAATAACATTCGCCGCTCTATATTTCAAATCACTACACTAATTAATAGAAAGCTGATTAATTAAACCTGAAATATACGTGCACGTTAACGGCTACATGTCTTCTGGGAAGTAACACAAGATGGAGGCACTACGATCCTCCGAAGCATCGGGTAAGGATTTACCAGTCGATAACATTTAACATAATATGGACTTGCAACTTTCGGAAAAATATAGATCTTACTTGGATGAAACAAACAACGACACATTTGTGGAGTCTTTAGTTAATTTTTAAAAATATTACACAGCTATTTGTCCAGGAACTTCGCGCTTAAAAAGCCATATTTGTAAAATATATGTAAAGCAATTGGTCTTAAATATTCAATATACTAGTTCCATAAAAGTTCCACAATTGTTTTACATAAAACGGAAATCTTCAATAATATTGCACTTCAATATAAATAAAAGTTTCTTCCCTTCGATATCTTTTAAAATACAGATTGTGCCAAAAGTAGGTACACAGTATATAGCAATATACAATATAGTTACTGTATGCCAGCTTTGTAGTTGTCTCTAATATATTTATATGGAATTTATATGTCTCAACATCAACAGAAAATGTAATAAATTTTTACCACTTTCGAGGAAGGATGGACGGGACATACAGAAGCAAACAGAATTGTTTAGAAAATTAGAATGGTGTACATCATAAACCACTAGAGAAAATTATCTGAGATATTATATTACAACAAACAACCAAGTTTAAATTACATTATATATTTGGACTGTATCCAGGTATTCGTACCTGAAATTTATATTGTATTTAACTTTAGTATTAATTAATTAGTTAAATTAAGGCTTCTTGTAACCTTCTTACCACTCGGAATTCATAGAAGGCACACAACTTTCTGAACTCACCTTAATCAGTACACTCTACAGCATACGGTGCAAAGCTCCTTAACATTATGCGGCACAAACAAACACGCAAGATCACGCCGCAAGCAGTTTCAAACATCTGATCTAGCGCCCATTAGGCCAAAGACTGTCCTCGCTTAAAGGCACGCACGCGGCCATCCAGAACAACATTATCAATATTACACGTGCCGCAAACTATAATTTATATGCGCTAAGCAAGACAACAAACAGTGTGCTCCGCGAATTAGTACATAGACGTTTATGGTTTCTGCTTAGAACACCTCGTCAGAATGTTTTGCAGCGACTCTGCAATATTGGGTACTGGATCTAAATTCTTAGGATGATGAATACCTGTCGGATTGACGATCAAGTACATAATTCGCAGCCTACAGTCACACAATCAAAGAAAAGTTTTAAAAATGTATTTAGTCAAGAAGTTTCGGTTTTACGAAAGTCACACACACACACACACACACACACATATATATATATATATATATATATATATATATATATATATATATATCCTTTTTAATTTTTTTCTGAACTCGTCAGCGTGATAAATCTTTAATTTGAGCTAAATTTTTTATGCATGATTACCAAAACTATTAATGCGAAGGAGATTTTAAGAAACCTAAGAGGGAGAGCTGATAAGTCCTTAGCCCGAACAAGACGGAAACAAGCTACAGCGACCAAACTCGGGATTTATTCAACATAATCCCCACGAAGCTCAATACAATTCTTAGCCCGTCGCTCTAACTTTTTCAAGCCACTCAAAAAAATTCAGAATGTTGTCCGTCCAACCAGGTTTCCGTGGCAGCAAAGATCTCCGCGTCGGAAGTAAAATGGCGAACTATCAATTTTTTTTTTTAGTCCAGGGAACAGAACGGGGCCAGATCCGGAGAATAGGGTGGGTGAACAAGACATTGGAAGCCCAGGTAGGCCAGTTTCTTCTGGGTTGCAAGTGCCCTGTGAGCCGGGGCATTGTCGTGCAAGAAAAAGACCCCCTTGGTGAACTTCCCGCCGCGTTTTCCTTTCAAAATGTCCTTCAATTGCACCATCCGAGATGAGTAATACTCCGCGTTGATAGTTTGGCCCTTTCGAAGATAAGCAATGAGGATGATGCCCTCTTGATCCCAAATAATCGAGGCGAGAAATTTTCCAACGGATTTTTGCACTCGGTATTTTTGAGCCGAGGTTAGCCGCTATGCCGCCACTCCATTGATTGTTTCTTTGTCTCCGGGTCATAGTGATATAACCAGGTTTCGTCCATGGTCACCAAAAGAGACAGGAAATCATTTGGATCGCGTCCAAAAATTCCAAAGTTGCTCACACGACTGGCACCATTGACGTTTTTGATACGCGTTCAGGCATTTCGTGACCCACTTCGCGGAGAGCTTCCGCATGTCCAAATCTTCATGAATGATGGACCCAATCCACTCGTGATAGATGCCCAGTGCCTCAGCTATTGATTTAACCGAAATACGGCTGTCTTCAAAGATTAGCTAGTGAATTTGTTCAATAATCTCCGGGTTGGTCACTGTTTTGGGTCGTCCAGGACGAGGCGCATCTCAGTTGGAAAATTCACCACGTTTAAACTGGGCCACCCAGTTTTTGACGGTGGCATACGATGGTGCATATTCTCCTAATGTTTCTGTCAGAATGGCATGAATTTCCTTCGGCGCCTTGCCTTGCAGAAAAAAAACTTGATGATAGCTAGCGTCTCCATGTTGTTGAAATCGCGCCCGTCACCTGACATGCTTCCTTTCAGCCTCTGTAACAAAAAAGTCTTCCAATTTGGCACATGAACAGACCCCCCTTTCCAACGACACTATTGATTCTGTCCAACGACATCGGGAATTAGTTCGGGCTGGGGACTTATCAACATCTCCTCGTAAAAATTCCACTACGATTTTCTTCGGATTCCATAATTTAGAATACTTCACCTTTCGCTATCTTCTATATGGAACAATACTTCGTATCTGTATGATGTTTTCGTGTCTCCAAGAAGTACACAACCCGGCGCACGAACCACATACTGAAAATTTACTGTCTAGCAATGTTTTTTTTTAAATAGATTCTAGAGATAGTACCCCTCACCACTTTTCATTTTATACATTTTATAAAACGACTGTATTTTTCTAGTATTTATTAGGCCCTTTGTAAAGGGTGACATCTCACACCTGTTTCCAGTTAAATATTTCACTGGAATTTCTTTAAAAAAAAAAAGGCTTGATAATGGCTTATGTCAAGCCGAAAATTGTTGCGTAAATAATTTTTAAAAACTCACTTCGATTGTGTATGACTCTATGCTGTAAAATATACATTTGGAGATAAATTCCGGAGTAAGAAAAATATTTGATTTCCACAAGTTGTTAAAGCAGCGGGAGGACAAAGAAATCAGTGTGAATAAATTGTGACATGCCATGTATAAACAGAAACGCAGCCATTGTTTTCTATTCATTCCCTCCGACCCAGAAATAAGGTTTTGTTGTGTAAACGCTATACTTTGTTTCCCTCACGGATCGAAAGAAATCAGACAAAAATGTCAGAAGCGGATTCCTTTCTTAATAATCATCTCTTGAAACATCGAATCCCTTGTAAAACGCAGCACAATACGCAGGATAACAGCATTCTATTAGTTTGTTCGCCGTGCCAATATATCACCTGCAACGCAGATAACTGCCTGATGAAACTACGGTGGTTGGCTGCCTGCATGTCGCATATATCTTCGAACTCGGCAACTATTACAGTAAAATAGCAGAAGAATCCAGCTCCTTATCGATGCTGAGGTGGGGCTCTCCTTTTGCAATTCAGTTGATGCCGCCTATAAATCATGTTGCTCGGTCTTAACATTCGTAGTTACTTGTCCCTTGCTCTATATGCCTACGAGTATTACACATGCGTTCGAAATTACAATAGCTACGAGTATAACATCGTTTTACTGTAACAGAAAATTTCATTGGAATTTATTGATTTTTTCGGCCGTTAAATGAATGTATTAGAATTAAATTTGTGCCATTCTACTCCATGAAAACCTACAGGGAGATAGAGGTATAGCTCCACTTATTCTTAACCTTGGCGCAGGTTGGAGGTTAAAAATGTTTATATATAGTTCTACATACAGATTTAGTGTAGGAAGTCACCTGCAAATAAAATCTTTTTAATGTTTAAGGTTATAATTTACATACACATAAAATAATCAACAGTTCAGAATACTTACTTACTTACTTACTTCCTCCATGGTGCAGAGTCCTTCTTGAGAAGCTAACTGGTTTGCAGCTAGTCAAGAAATTCCCCGCATTTCATGGAACCCAAAGGTTCATTACCGCACTCACAAGCGTCCGCCACCTGTCTCTAT
>Ga0123352_10008691_pt1 | contig 15812 bp, 3 predicted proteins | sample TergutLab28metaG_FD_89700 | JGI IMG/M metagenome (GOLD analysis project Ga0123352, IMG submission 89700) | Labiotermes labralis P1 segment gut microbial communities from Petit-Saut dam, French Guiana - Lab288 P1 | ecosystem: Host-associated > Arthropoda: Insects > Digestive system > Gut ... | reverse complement strand
TGTTTCGGCCTTTATTAGGTCATCTTCAGGCCCTCTGAGAAAACAGATCCAAGAGATTTCAATGCATTGAAATCTCTTGGATCTGTTTTCTCAGAGGGCCTGAAGATGACCTAATAAAGGTCGAAACATGTCGCCCTGACAATATGCTATTTTTATTGTATATACAAGTAAAATAAAGTGTTGCGTTATTGACTGACACGTTGTATTTGTATGAAAAACTTAAATCGTGGGTCTTCAAAAATGTATGACAAAGGGCCACAAGTGTTATTGTGTGCTGTTTCTGAGGCCGCACGTGGAAAAAAAGCAGTACGTGGTATGAATAGCTGCCTGAGTTATCGTGAAATGTTTATAATATGTGCACATTTTACAGATGTGAATGCCGGCCACTTAATACAAGCTGGCCGGCCGTAGGGCGGAGACCCGTGACTTAAATATTGTAACTGCCCACAAAAGTGAGAAGTGTCCGTCTGCTCCACCCATGCATGTTTTATCACTGAAGCTTGATACTTAACCCAGTCATTACACGAATTACAGCTGGGACTACTTACAATACACCGTTCAGAAATTTTTAGAAGGGCCCCTCTCCTCATCCATACGATCGCTACGTGGTACAAAGGCAAAAAGTGGCTCGAATAATTTTAAAACAAATATCCATTTCTCTCTTTAATATTTAAAAGGCACAACAAAACTAATCATTATAAAGTGTTATTTGGTAAATTTGACGTTCATAGTGCCGTGCATCGTAATATTATTTCCATAGTAAAACCAACAAGATGCACCACTGTATCAAATTTATTTTATTTTGGAATGACACTGTACATGTTTCGGACGGTACCCGCTAGCAAGCAGACAGCAGTATCTGTTTGACAAATGCCTGTTACTGTATGTAGAGTCTTGAACTCCTGATGATGGACGAAAAGACCGTCCGAAACATGTAGAGTGTCATTCCAAAATAAAATAAATTTGATACAGTGGTACATCTAGTTGGTTTTACTACAGAAATGTTATTTGGCAATTTAAATTATTTTTCTTAAAATAAGTGAATATCACAATCATTTGTGTGTTTAAGAAGTAAGTGCCGAACTTACTTCATCTCTCAGTTTCCTTGTCTCATTTGGTGTTGTTAGGACGTAACTGTCCTGAAGATGGAGGTAGCAGATTTTTTTCGAAAAGTTGGCGCCTCTGTATAAAGCTTTAGGGTATTACATGCCAAAAGACGAAACTCTCCGGTTTTTTTGTGCTTAGGCGTCCTTAAATTACTTCTGTTATTTCAACATTTATTTGTAATTAGCCTAAAACGTTTTACGCTCCTTTTGGTCGTTGTGTTTTCTGCATTTTACTTGATGGTAACCTCTGAAAATCTCTCAGAATCTCAAACAAGGCATTCGGAAAATACGTCAGCAGGGTTTCGGAACTTAATTACAGCTTGACACTCTGATTTGGCCGCAATAGTTCTTCAGTCCATTGTTTTGTACGGTATGGCATTAATGGCCACATTTCAAAATATATGCAAAAGCTTGTCTAAAATTTGCTGACAGTGAGGACTTTTATGAATGTGACGTCAGCAAGGACGGTTTTTGTGTTCGGCTTTTCGTTAACTCCCCAGCGAGGGACTGCACGTGGTCACACAATGTCCGGTATATCGATGTCATCACATTCTTTTCCATTTTCCCACTTCCAACCGTCCCGGTGTAATTGGAGTGAAATGTACTTGAACCGTTTTGAGTGTATAATCATTAGTCACCTCGAAACGGCCCAATGACGAGATTAAATGTTAATAGCGCTTCTTATCGGAGATAAAATATGCTTAATATAGTGTACCCCACTTTGAGTTTTCCTGAATTATAAGTTTTTCTAGCGTTTTTAAACACAGCATCCGTTCGCTTATCAAGTAACACAATAATAATAATAATAATAATAATAATGTCATACTAACAAGAAACTACAAGAAGTGTATTTTGAAGCAGCCAGACACCGATGAGCTATGCAGAAGATGTGGAAAAGAATCGGAGACAATCCAACACATTACTGCAGCTTGTGAACAACTAGCACCTATCGAGTATGTAAAGAGACATGGTGGACTAGTCAAAATTATCCATCAGAAACTGGCAGAAGCAGCCGAATTGATTGAAGATAAAAGTCCATATTATAAGTTCACACCAGCCATTGCACTGGAGAATGAAAAGTTCAAGCTGTACTGGAATCGCGGCATACTTACAAAGAAAACAATACCTTTTAATCAACCTGACGTAACTTTTATGAGTAAGAAAACAAAGAATACCTTTTTGAAAGACATGGCTGTCCCAAATACATATAATCTCGCCAAAACAAATAACCGACAAACAAAACAAGTACCAAGAACTGGCGTGCTATGTGGAAGCAAAAGGCAGCACAAGTGATCCCGATAGTAATATCATCTACTGGAGTAATTCCAAAGTCACTATCATACAGTCTAACAAGACTTAACCTGCACCTGAATACATATATACAACTGCAAAAATGTGTAATTCTTGGCGCATGTTCAATTGTAAGAAACTTTTTAAACTACAAATAAGACCACGGAGCCTAATCCTGTTGATTAATACATCCGAGGATAGGTGAATACTTCCCAGCCAAAGCTGAGAAGTGAGAAATTCGATTATGATAATGATGATGATGATGATGATGATAATAATAATAATAATAATAATAACAAATGCCGTGGAATACACACGACCTATAGCCGTAGTGGGGTAGGCAATTACTTACAGACGAGACCATTATGATCTATAGTCTGGAAGTACTTTAAAATGTGAAAACAAAAAATACAGAAAATTGACGACGATACAAAACGCCGGTGTATGTTCGACAAATATCCCTATACAGAATATGTGCTTCAGTAAGATCTTCACTAACATAAAGAACATAACAGTAACAATACTGTTACTTCCGCAGAACCACAAATCTTCTGTAATAAGAGAACAGTAATGGTTCTGCCATGGAAACTTGTTTTTCCTTTTTAGGTAAGCAAGTGGAACAATTAGAGATTGGGAGTTCATATCAACGAATACAATTAAAGGGTTTTCTACTCGTCGGCCTCTATGTTGCCCAAGTCACGGCCGATCTTGCAAAATGGGTTTGATGAGGCATAGACGATCTGTTTGGGCCTGAAATAATTGCAAAAATTTGAGAATATGTTCTTCGGTATTTTTCCTCCCTCATTAGCCTTATAGCTACATACTTTCTATAAAAATGTTCTACTGTAATATTCAACCTTCAGCAGATGCACTAGAGAGTCGAACATTATTTTGTTCTTGATATTCGTCAAACCTTCACCAGGTTATGTTGATCTTATAGATATCATGCTTATTTTTCCGTACAATGACCGTTTGTACGACGAACAGTTTGTGAGCACTACTGTAAATTAGAATGTTCAGTAACGTAAAACATGGATTTTACGTTTGTACGTGCAAGGATATTACGAGTGTATTCCTTGAAGAAGGTGTAGTGCAGACCTCTGATTATAAATGTAATTTAAATTCTTTCAGTCATTTGCATTTACATGGTCTGATAACACTATCTTCCCTGTGGGCTTACATGTTCTGCTCTACTCTAAACAATGCATAAAGAAAAACAATTTAATATACTACTACTACTACTAATAATAATAATAATAATAATAATAATAATGTGATGGACATTGTGCATTATGTGAGGTATGGGTCTGCTTGATGTAAGTGATGTTTCAGAATTTTGGATTTCCCGTCTGCAGGTGATTATGTGCCAATAATTTGTAAATCCGTGCCCGTTTATATTTGTGGCTACCGATAGGATTGAGCCCTGGACTTTTCGAATAGTAGACTACCTGCCGTGGAACAATATTAGTCTGCTAATATCCTAGCGTTAAAAAGGTTCTGGTTCGATCCGAATATCGCCCCTCTTTCGAATGAAAATAAATGTGTATTCGGCAGTATAGTACACACAATTCCAACCAGCGTCCTTTATAATCTATTAAGATTGCTTGCCACCGGTTTTATAAAGACATTTCAGCAAACACAAAAGTTTACTAGGTGAAGACGATGTCTAATACAATTCAGAAAATGTACGTTAATAGATAATAATAATACCTCCATGGAACATATATCTCAGGAATGTGCATACATTTTTTCGGCTAGTTGTTTTTGCAATTTTCAAGCCTTTCAAGATATCTTAGGTCAAAATACGAGTATAATAAACAACCCCAATTTTGAATAAAACTTTGCTATTGTACGACATATATTTAAAAGCAGAAGTTCAGCACGAGAAATTGTAGCGTATTTGAAATTATCGATGTTCTGTGCAGTCAGCTAATTCATAATATTTATTCAAACAACTGCACAACAATATTGTTTTGCAGTTATTTGAATAAATATTGTGAAGTGTTACAGTTGTGTTGAAAATTGGCGTTACTTTATCATGTTATAAACCAAAACATGCGGAAATGCTTGAAAATGGCCACAGAAATTTGCCGAAATGTGTAGCCGCGTTCATCAGATATATGTTACATGATTAAATTGTCATTATCTAACAATCTATACTTGCTGAATTTTAAATAGAGTTGTGTATTTTGTATTGTTTTCCTACATTCATTCGAATAAAAACACAACCCAAATGTTAAGACAAAAATATTAGATAGAACGATAAATATTTGTATTTAATCTTAAGAGAAAATATAATATTAAATTCAAGAAAATCTGTGAAATGGTTTATGGGATATAGAAAAAGTTTGTCTCCTGGCCATCTTGATTCTTCTCTCTGCTGTTAAACAAGCTATACGTACATAAAATGGGGACCTACGTGCGAAGAGCTGAGGAGATGTTTCGTAATTGCGTGTTCAGAAATGGAAACTTAAAATTATTACTAGTTGAAATATGGAGAGTGGATGCTATAATAGAGCGAACAGAAATAAGTAATCGATATATTTGTTTGCACCGCTATTTCTATAGAAGCTTATTTTGTTTGCACAGAAAACGAAAGCTGCTTAAAATTAGCCCTGTTGAAGTTCACGTTTTTTGTTATTGTACACATCGTATAATTGCATTTGGAAATGTTTTAAAACAAATATTTCAGGAAAACACAAATAGTAAGTGAACGTTAATTTCTATTACTGACCCGCTGCGTGTTTTTTAACGGTATTTATAAAAGAAAGCATATTTAAGACCTTAAATTTGGAATGTTAACAAGAAATATGCCAATAAGTACAGAATTAGGTAATTAAATTATTGTGATTTATCGAATGCTTATACGAGTTTCCTTTAATTATTTTTCTCAGGTTTTTGCGTCTGTTGTTGATCATATAGAGTCTTCTCTGCATTTGTGAAATGTGGTGGCTAATGAGGACCGTTCAGTACCCATCTTTAGAATTATTAAGTTGGTTTAAGAAGATGCTGAGGTGATACGTAGTAATATTTTGTCGCTTGTATAAGAGGTCTGAGACAGTTCTGTCAGTCAGCAGATCCATAACAGACTACAGTCATTTTCTACGTGATATTCACGTCTGGCACTGATGAAGCTCGAAACAAGTCCGTCGGCGTACAAAAACTGAACCTACATTTGCTTGGGACGACCCTGTTCCGTCTTCTTTCATTCACTGACTGTGACTGGCCAAACGTTCTCGAACAGTCCAGCGTAAGAGACAAAATTTTTTCTCCGCATCACAGCAGCATGCACCTAAACAAATCATTCACCCCGAATATGAGGTTAGTAGGTTTCTTCGAAACGTCGCAACAATTATCTGTTACACGGTACGGAAACCCTAGAGAAACCCATTATTTCTTGTTGTTAATTTTCATTTGGTTGCTTTTTCTATTAGCGTTTTCGAAGATTTAACTTTGCTGCGTTTTTACGTAGTATTTTGTCCATAATTCAGTTGCTTGTTCTTGTGTGAGAGCCAATGTTGTGGCTGGATATCTTGGTATAGTCTCATTTAGAGTTGCAGCTTTTTTTTAGACTTTTTATTAGTGGCTTGGGTTTAATTCCGAAGACTGGTATTGCTACTGTGGAATATGGACTTCAGTGTTATGTGCCTCCTATTTTCTTCTTTGTTCTCCTTATGTTTATGAATCTTTTTCAGATGTTGTTGTCCTACGCTGTGACTTCAAAAAATTTGATGATTTTAATCCTTATTATGCTAATGTGGAGAATATGATGAGCTCCTAATAACGCCAGCAAATGGAAGATGGGATTTAATTCGGTTTTTAATGGGTTAATCGCATCACTTTTATTTTCTGAGATCCCCTTATTTGTTATAGTTATTCACATTTTAGTATTTTTTGTGTAATACACGTCCATACATACTCACCCACTTGACACTTGTTTTGTTGACTCTTACAATTGCAAATGTTGTACTTTTTTACATTCGATTATAATTTTCTGTGGCCTTTTCACTACAAATATCAGTAAGGTGATGGAAGAGTGATAGGTGAGATGGGCAGGGCATGTAGAACACACGGTAAAGTGAGAAGCGTAAAAATTGTTTGTAAGAGCGAAAGTAAGATACTACTTGCGTGGCCTAGGTGTAGAAGGATAATAATATTAAAAGGAATTATTAAGACTTAGGATTGGAGGGTATGGACTGGATTTTTACGGCAGACAGCAGTGGCTTACTCTTTCGAATACGACGAAGAAACTTCAGGTCTCATAAAAGGCGGGGAATATTTTCACGAAGCGAGAAACAGTTATTTGCTCAAGACGTCTTGTGTTCCATTGAGTGTATTGATTTGGTGTCGTCCTTATAACCCTTGCCTTCTCCCTGACCCTGACGATGGAGTCCGTATGTTATTCCGAAAAGCTGGTGCCCTCCTACAACGGTGCTCCGTATTTTAACCCTGACGGTAACAATAAGAATATTCTCCAGTCTACACTTGCGTGTTGCCTTTTGCATTGGCGTGGCCAGAGACGTCACACTATAGCGAAGTGCTGCCCTTGATCTGCCTGTTATTTGCATATGTTCACTGAATCGCACAAGGTATCTGCAATATTGAGTGGGTCTCTCTAAATCTGGTTTCTGACTTGGACAAGAAATTCAATTTCTGAAATCTTGCAATAAAAATACAACCTTTTGTCAGTTAAATCGCGATTCTAAATTGAGCAGACGGGAATCTGTCCTGTTCGTCACTTCTCTATGTATGATGCTTGCAAATATTAGTATGTGATTACATGATTCAAGATGACAAATAGAAGGACGAAAGAAAAATGAAGAATGCGAGAATAAGATAAAAAATAGAGGAAGAATTAAACCAAAGAAGAGGAGAGGAAGGAAGGAAGAAAGATAGAAAGTGAAAAGTACGGAAAAAGATAACGCGAAAGGAAACAACAAAGAAATAAAGGAAGAAATGAATAAAGTACAGAAAGTAAAAGTTCTCTAAATTGATATATGTAAGTTACAACATGAATTTCTTCTTACTTTTATGATGAAACTTTGGTTTTCTTGAGGGCTATATCTGTTAACGTCCATAGGCCAGTAGTTTTCTTCAAGTCCTCATAAACTAAAGCCATTTAAATTTCCACGTTTCCTATGACGTGTCTCTCACTGCACATTGGTGTCTTAATCAACCCACTGATCTTATCCACTTTCGTTTAGTTCAGTTTAAAAAATCGGAGCTAAGCGGTGGTGCGGATGGTTGAGGCACTGCGCTACAAGCCGGAAGTTCACGGGTTTTCTTCCCGATGGGGTCATTGGGATTTTTCATTAGCTTTATCCTTCCGGCAGCACTATGGTCCTTCGATCGACTCAGCCCCTAACAGAAATGAGTATCACCTAGGAGGCAAAGGCGGCCGGTGCCTAGGGCTGACATCCTTCCCTCATTCATGTACCAACTGTCTAGAAATTATATATATAGTCGGTAGGCTACGTTGGCGTATACTGTGCCACTTAAATCTATAATCTATCTAAAATCATGTGCAGTGAAATTAAAGTCTGTCTGGGGATGAAGGTGTCCAATTGACTGCTGGGCTACTGGTTTTCCCAACTGAAGAAGTACGTCTTTATGGCCAAAATACAGAATTTCTTATGGTAAACTGGGGCGTACTATTCGGAATAACTCAGCTTTAAAGGGCTGATAATATGCACTAAAGTATCTGCATTTGTAATAGTACAAAATTAGTGAAATTTGCAACTTTTTAAAAGGCTAACACATAATTACAGCACTTGAAAATGAAGAAGAATGGAGACTGCACGTGTGGCTGGAACATTAGGTCACTGGGAGAGCCTACGTGAGTCAGGGAATGCTGGGACGGAAGGGAAGCGAGCGGGCGTTCCTGTTGTTGCTGTAAAGATATCGATTCCGATATGTGACTGATAATGCTCGCCATCTTCGTGTCGGCTCCGTCTTGTTAACACTCTGCTTCCCTTCTTACCAGCAACGGCAGATATACCGCTGCTACGTGTTCTTAGCAAGTCACACCAGTTGGCTCAGCTCTTCACTGGAACGCTTCCGGATTATTGCCGAAATTCTTTCGTTCTGCACAGCGATGTGGCACAGAGGGCGGAGTCTCATGAATCCTTGCTGCGAAAACTTGTGTTTGTGTTTCCTGATTACAAATTCAGTGATTAACTGAACAAAGCTTGGGTCAGGAGAGGCACAGGTTGTGGGCGCATTGGACCTTCGGGTTCATAAACTTCGGGGAATTTCTTGACTAGCGAAGGACTTCTTAGCTTTTCAGAAAGGACTCTGCTCCATGGAGTTAGTTAGTTAGTCAATTAGTCCGTTAGATAGATAGTTGGTTGGTTAGTTAGTTAGATGGGGAGATAGAGTTAAGCAAACAAAACTATGATTCTATATTTTCGGTTGTGGAATCCCATTGTCGTATGTGTACTATCAGATAGTACTTCATACCGCCAGACACAAGCTTTATTGATAAATATTTCTTTTTCACATTGCCTCTAGCGACAAGCAATCAGAGCAGGACGATATTTCATGTTTATTAAAAAAAAGCATAAAATTATTCCCTGTTACATATTTTTAATATTTTCAAGAGCTAAACTATGCAACTTAAAAACAGAAGAAGAGGTTTATAAGGCTAAATCAAAGAACAAAATTGACTTCAGTATTTTAAACAATAGTGTAAAGAATCGAGATTTCGTTTCCAGGTACTTGACACATGGCTTTTTTACTTATACGAATTTACATTTTTGTTTTTGACCAGCCTCGCGGTCTAGTGGTCAGAGTCTCTGACTACTAATCATGAGGTACCGGGCTCGATTCCCAGCTTTACCGTGGGAATTTTCCCTGAAGGGGAGGATTCCCGCGGTGACCATGGTCTGGGTAGATTAGTAGAATTTAGGTTTAAGGGCCCTCCTGGCACTACATCTTCCTATATCACCACTCACATCATTGGGACAACGTAACTGCGCCTCATGGGCGTCCCAGCCTCAGAAGTCGGTTACAGTCCTACCGTGCCCAGGAGGGAAGACCACGAAGTCCACAAGGACATGTGGTGGCACTGGGGGGAAAAAAAGAAGAAAAAAATTATATTTTAATAGATTAGGTTGATAATTAGGTCTCAGCATGTATCACCAGACTTAAGGCAAACATGAATTATCTACCAATAAAGTCTGTGTTTAGCTGTGTTCAGCCACTGTTTCTTATAATTCTTCTATCTGTTCTTCAGTGAACGAATAACTCTGTCTGTGCCTCCAAGGGGAAGATTTAAACTTAAGAATGTTCGAAAACTAGATGCTGAAGAAGGTATTTGACGAAAAGAAATGGTAATGAACGGGATGTTTTCGGAAGGAGGAACTTAAAAAAGGCACTGTTTATTATACGTTATTAGGCAATCATGGTAAGGAGAGTGAGATTACCGGAGTATAAAGTGTAGCACGCACTGAAGGGATAAAAGCGCAGGGGGTATTTTAGCCTGTGCCCCTGAAAAACTTGAACACTTGCAAGTTGTATGTGTATATCTTAAGGAAACACTGTGTGACCGTGCAGACTGCGTTCAGGTGGCTAAAGATAATGTAGTGTGGTGCTTGTATGAAAAACAGTAATGAGAAATTTGACGGTATATGCTTGGATGACATTAAAAGACTTTGAAATCTGAAAATTTTGCCCAATTTAAAACTAAAATTTTTGAAAAATAATCAACTTTCAAGTTTTCCAAGAAGCGTTCTGCGCTTTGCAGTTACTTGCACTAATAGAATGGCTATCGTCTTGACACAGATCAACATTTTATTCCTGAACATTCCTTTCAGGAAACTCCTTTAGTTAAACCTATTGCAAGGGGAGGAGCATGGAACCCAGAACTTTCCGCTAAGTATGTTCCTTCATTGGACCTTTATACGCTTGTAAGCTCTCTGGATGAGTGTGAACGTGGATAATGGGAAATTTCGGCTTAACGTTGCTTCTAATGCGATGGAGATGTACTTTACAGATATCAGGAACCGGACAAAAGTTCAGGGTCGCATGTCCATTGATATATCGTTTGTTGTTTACCGATAATATTCCGTCGGAGTAAATGAGATAGGACACTAGGAATTATGAAATGAGTGAACATCAGAAAGTGTGAAGGAAGTGGAATGAAAATTTTCTGCCGTAATTTAAGTTCATTCATTCTGTGGCCTGTTTTACGACAGATCCATAGCCTCTTCCAAAGCGAGTTCCCCAGAGAGTGCCATCTATTGCTCCGTCTTTCAACTTCCAGTATCCTCTTGTATCCTTAAGATCATTCAGTGGTTGCTTACTTATTCTTTCTCCTCTTCCCGTCGCTTCTATTCGTCATGCTATCTTTTGTATGTAAGATACTGCTTTTCTCCTCGACTCTATGTAATACATACTTCTTCATTTTTCACAGGATCAGTCCACCTGTTCGTGTTTCGATGTAAGAATTTTCTTTGTGGATTGAGGAACCTCACGATGAAACATAAAATGGGGATGTTGGCACAGTTCATAAACACAGAACGCCTATACAAATTAGTTTAAATCTTTACCTGCTTGTACTGACCTTTCTCGAGACATTTAGCAGTAAATTTGAATCGTCATGCTCCTAGCAAATTCTTCGTGATGCGCAAATTCTTTTTTCTACTGCTTCATGTAAATATTAATGAGCCGACCATTTGACTCCATGGTGCAAATTTTGGGATTGTCTAAACGTATTAATGTTGGGGGTTTCAGACTTTCAGTGCGCTGTGAGGTTTTAGCTCTTCTGGGATGTTACACAGCGTAACTTTGTAGTTGTTGAACTACCGCCAACCAATCCCGCATTACCCCCCAAAAAGCGAAGACCTTGTATTAATATTGCACATATATTCATCAGTAATGTTGAATATGACATTTTCTGAAGAACGTTTTTCTTAGCAACCTGTGCCACTTCACTTGACGCATATAGGCTATAGTACAGCCGATTGAAATATACCACTTTTGGATCTCCTCATGTCGATGAGCTGCTCTCTCAGAAAATAATTGCAAGAGTGTACAGAGATTTGAAAAAAATCTATCTCTTCTTAACACAATTTCTCATCGTTGTGCTGCAAATGTATACAGCACAAAGCTTCCCGTTTTCCATGTTTCCGAAGCTTCTTTTATAAATATTTAGTTATGACTGACTGGACGGGGTCCAGTTCGTCGTAAGGCACATGTACAGCGTAACGCAAGCGCAGCGGACTAGCCATTCATTAATACCCTGATTGGGTTTCGAAACCAGGATCCTATATTCGAGCAGTAGAAGATAGTATACGATTCTTTGTACGTGTGTTCGGGCACCTGCACAGCACCCATTAAAATCGCTCTTTCCGTCCATCGGTGCGTACATAACAACTGTAAAGCCACTGAATGCTTCGATACGAAATATGATACTGGGAGAATTTAAGAGAAGTTGTCGTAACATTCCAGGTTTACTAAGGTTTACAAAGGTAACGAACGTTTTACATGTAGACTTCTGTGTATTTCAGCCTTGTTAAAGGAGAATGGGCCTTCTCAACTTGGCATGTGAAAATCGAGACCTGTTACACTAGACTGTTTATTATCAATGGAGAGAAATGTACTTTTGGGGGTTGTTTGACCGTGCGTCTTCCTCTTGAAATAATGTGAAATGCCAGCTTGATAAAACAAAGTAATTTTATTGTTGTATTCTTAGCTAAGAATACACCAATAAAATAACCTTGTTGCATCAAGCTGGCATTTCACATTATTTCAAAATAAACGTTTGATTGTGTTTCAACACTGTAGGAAATATGTTATGTGTTATTCTACGTAACAGCGTTGTGTTAAAATACTACTTCAAAGCTTCGGCCTTTACTGCTTTTTCAATTTACATCGTATTGAACATGAGTGATACTTTCGGAACTTCGACTGTTTTAAGCGCGTATGTAGAATAAGGACAGAATTTACAGTGTGTGTTACAATCAAGTGAAAATAAACTGTAAAAATGATTGTATTTGTCAGTTTGTTTCTTGCAAATATCAAATACAGCCTTCACAAATTGATAGTCTAGAAGCAATCAGACAGTGAAGGCGACAGAACTGTTATGTTATCCTGCCGTATTAATTTGTTTTTTGCTGTGGAGTACGTCTACGATTCTTGTAAAGAGGACTGCCGATACGTCCATTGTTCATTTCACGTATTACATAGTGCATACAAATGGATTTGGAACAGTGGTGGAGTGACAATATGAAAAGAAATCCGAAGTGCAAATTTTCAAGTGTCAAGTCCCCCACCGCCATTTCCACACACCTGGAATTCCGCGGGAGATAATAGGGATGTAAAAGTCGAGAAGGCGGTGGTTGAAAGCCTGAGCTAGGCACGGCACAGTACACTTCGCAGCTTCTCAACGAGAGGCTTTAGCAACACTGCCGTGAGCCGCGCTACCTTGAGGTCCGTTTAAAATGGACATACAGTGGGTTATGCTAGAATGAACATAATTGTTTCTAGAACCTCGTTCGTCATAGCATCTGTTCGTTCTAGCATACATTGAAACGTATGTATTTACGAGTAATCCGTTCCAGGCCCACAGCGTAGAGCAAAGCTATTTCTTTCTTAATGTCCAAGTTAATTAGCTTTCTCAATCTGTTTTGCCCGCTCATCGCTAAAATTATAGAGCAGAATATTTAAAAAAAAAAATATTTTCACAGCTAAAGGCACAAATGAGCAGATAACTGAACTAAAATTATAATTGAACCTTACAAATGATAACAAAGATAATGGCTGACGTTCTAATCAAAGCGGGAAGGCCCGACACCTCATTCGCACGCGAGTGCTACGTCGGCCGATAGTATTCCTCCGCGTTCGTTGTAGCATCCTGATTTTATTAATGAAAAGTGTTCCTTGTAGCATTCGTTCGTTGTAGCATACCCCACTGTACTCATTTCCACGAGCGTGCGTTGCCGATATAGCAGCCTTGCTGTCAAAGTCACAGCGCTGCTAATGCTGTGAGCAGCGGGGACCGGCCTTTTCCCCGCCGTTAGCAGCGGTTGATTATGCGGCGCTACTAGCTGAAAGGCACGGGGAAAAATCGTGCCTTTACCACGAGCGGCTGTATTGCGCGCTGCTCTTAGCGTGAAATTGCTGTAGATGGTGGGGGAATCGTGGCAGCGAACAGCAGCGCTGCCGCCCGTGGAAACAGCTGTCGTCCATGATTGCATCGCTCCTAATACCCGCTTCTTTAATAAATATTTAAGCAGTTTCACTGGAGATAAGTATCTAATTACGCGGATTATTTACAAAGAAATAAATGCTTAAAATGTGTCTTTAATATCTATGCATAAATATATCCACAGGTTCCGTGCTGCATTTTTTTTTTTTTACTAATCTTCACTCATGTTCTGGGTTCGATGGATGGTCTCTGATTCCAAGCGAAGTAGTGTTTTGTCCTACTCGTTAGAGCAATTTTGTGACTAATCTACCTTTATATTTGACCGAGAGGAAATGTACAAGGCGATGTGAAGAGGACAAGGAAGGCGGCGAAGGTAAAGTAAGGAGTATGAGAGCGACCTTAACAAACACTTCATCTAGCAAGATATCCTCAAGGATGCTGAAGAGAAGTCGAGAGTCTGGAAGATAAAAAGAACACGAAGTGACATAAAAGTAGAGTGAAAGGAGCAGAAGTGCATTATGATTGCAATGACAAGGGAAATATAAACTTGTCAGGAAAAAACTGACACCATGCCCAAGCAATAGACTCGTGTTTTTTACATCGCTTATTCTCACGTTTTTTTTAAGTTCAAGGACTAAATTATTACAGTTGTTCTTCGCCACGTGCTTCATAACTCTTTAGAGATTTTACAAAAGAAGGTCAAATTATTTGCATAAAGTTAGTAAATGACGTGAAGGGGTCAGTGTAAGGCAGTACCTTAGGCTCTGTGTTGCAGAGTAGGCACATGGTTTCTAATCAAGCGAAGTAGACCTGAATTAACACTATAATGCTCTTATCATGCACGGTTTGTACAATTTTCTGTATCTCCCCATTCTTCAATTTTATATGTAAATAAGGCGTGCCGTATATTTTTTTCCCACTAAAGAACTACGAAATACTGAACATAGCTAATATCTTAGGTGGGCCGACCCGGATGACCATGCGGTCTAAGACGTAGGTGTGCAGGCGCTTGATTTTTGGGATCGCGTGTTTGTATCCTGCTCAGGGTGTGAATATTTATATGTTGTGTTTGTTGTGTGTTCCGTGTATGTATCGATTTCAGCGACGTGCTGATCACTCATGCAGAGGAACTCCTACCGTGTGTGTGTGTGTGTGGTTATGTCTAATTGTGTGTGATGTAAAAACCTCAAACATGAATCGGCCTGGGTCCGAATTGTTTCGTAGCGCCACAGCCAAAAAAAAAAAAACTACAGACCAGCGTGAATCATTATCCTGAGCCCCTTTAATTTACCTCCTCCTTTTACAAAATCTGTCAGAAAGATCCATTTTATTATTATTATTGTCATTCTCCCTCATCTCTCTAGGACCACAAAAGGGACTGTTTCCAGAGATTTGCTCATAACATTCTTAATGCATTTTTTGTTCTCCAAAATCTGTCTACATATCCTTCCCAACGCAGTTACGTAGCTACTTCAGTAAGTCACGCAATTCATTGTCATATAGCATTTTCAGTTTCTTTCGTAATCTCTCCTTCTTAATTTTAAATGTTTTCTTGATCCTTCTGTTTCACCCTCAAACGTTCGCGATTGATACTTTTTTCTGTTACAATAGAAACAACAGGCCGTGTTGTTTGTTTATTTTTATGTATTAGTTTTTTACTGCTCTATGTCGTAAGGAAAGCCAACTTCAAGAATGAGCAAGAGTGGTGGTTACTCAATAATAATTATAATTACCAAACTAAGTAAGGTAAAGGCTCCAAGAATTTATTATTTTTCGCTAAATCTCATTAGCTACCTCAGATGTGCCCGCCACTGGATTCACTCGTCACACAAATTAATAAAGTCCACAGCCTCACGTCGGAATTGCATTTTCTGAGATCCATTTTAATTCTCGCACGTGTTCTTAGGTTTTCCAAGTGAAAATATCCTGTAAATTTCCCGACTGAAAAGCTGTATGCATCTGTCATACATAAGATAAGTTCTGCATGCCCCGTCCGTCTTATTGTCCTCGATTTTATTCAATAATATTAAATGTTTAAGGGTACAAATGCAGTTATTTCCTCCGTCCTATTACTCTCTCTAGACGTTCTTACCCTAGTAGTAATAATAATAATAATAGTGGTACACACAGATGCACAAGCCAGAGTGTGAAGAGGGAGATGTCACAGTGTTGTGGAATCAAGCAGTACACACAGACAGAGAAGTTACAGCAAATAGGCCAGATATAATAATTAAAAACAATAAAGAGAAAACATGCACACTGATAGA
>Ga0123352_10008690_pt1 | contig 15812 bp, 7 predicted proteins | sample TergutLab28metaG_FD_89700 | JGI IMG/M metagenome (GOLD analysis project Ga0123352, IMG submission 89700) | Labiotermes labralis P1 segment gut microbial communities from Petit-Saut dam, French Guiana - Lab288 P1 | ecosystem: Host-associated > Arthropoda: Insects > Digestive system > Gut ... | reverse complement strand
TCTGTTTCAGTCTGTCAATATTTGTTATGTGTTGTTGGCATTAGATATTCACCGTGTTCTTTACGTAGGTATTGAGTGATGTCTTTCCATGTGGTTTGATTCGTACTGTTTGTGTCTGTTGCAGTCTTTTGTTTGGGGGTACGTTCTGTGTTGGGGTGGAAAGCAGTGGTGTGACCTCTTGGAGAGGGGCCAGGTTTGTTGGGTAGGGGTGGGGGTTTTTATGGCTGTTGGGGTTTTAGCAGGGCCTCGAAGATCTTGTTGGGGGATATGGTGTGTTCATCATTTAGATGGTTGTTTTTGGAGAATTCTGCGTAAATGTAGTACCGCTCTGTTGTGTTGAGGTGGGTTCCTTTGCCATAGTATTATAGGACCTGCATTGTGTTTTGAATGGGGCCAAATGAATGTGATTGTTCTAGGATGAGTTTGGCATAACTGGACACTAGAGTAATGTAATGTTGATGCACATACCAGGATTCACGTTTACTGCCCTCAGACTCTGTGTGGGTACTGCCATGTTATCCAGCTCAACAGCCCACCCTGACAGACACCAGTTCAACAGTTTGTAAGAGTGAGATCAGCTCAATCAATCCAGCTAAGCAGATCCATATGGTACATTGAACATGTGTACTGCCAGTCTACAACCCAAATGAAATGTATGCATAAATAAAATAAATAAATATATTTTATTTATAAAATCCCAACTAAAGCATATTCAGAAACCAATTCATATACTACTACTATTACTACTATTTGTGTACTTTTTGTGGAATCTGTTTTTAAGAGGGTACAGGTGTGTGTTATGCCTTGATAAAACTGTTTCTGTCTTACTCAATTGCTTGTGTTTGCTGAACTGCTTAGTTTGCCCAGTGTAATCTACAATAATCAACCAATAAAATGCACACAATTTGTCATGTACACATTCATTATTACACGAAAACAATGGAACTCCTACGTGCTCCAAACCTTATACATCCATCATCAGGGAGTACAGCTAGTAGTTTTGCATAAAACACATCCAATTACTTTTCAGTGGTTGAAACTTGATCTATTATGTAATGTGTAGACAAACGTAGTATCCCAGAAGTGTTCCATGTAAGAATGGTTAAGTACACAAAGCAGAATGGAAGACTGTTATGCAGCATGTAGAAGGCAGCAAGTACCGTATTTACTTGAATGCAAGACGAGGTTTTTCCCTTGTCCTCAATTTGTGCGTGAAGTGCTGAATTTGATTGGTCTGAACGGGGCCACACGCAGCCAAAGCATGTCCTGCATCACCAAATCATGTGAAGATATCTGCTCTTCCGAGATATTGCGCGGCGTTGAGTGGTAATTCTTTATCGACGTTTTGGGACTACCTATTGGTACAATCTTCCAAGAGTAAAGAAATCCAAAAGAACAGAGCATGACTGAAGTTAATTTCTTTTTGGGGGCTTTGCCTATCATCTAATTTTTTTAAAGAAGTACGGTGTTTCGGATGCAGGCTGTTTTCTTTCATAGGTAAAGAAGCACCTACTCTGGTGGACCTCTTTGATTGTGCTATTCTCAGTCAACAGACGGCAGAGAACAGTAACTTGTGAAGATATGCATCTGAGAACAGATCTAGTCCAAGGGTAGTAATAGTAAAATGGCTATTGGCAAATGAAAATCGACCACAAGGCTCAAAAATAAAAACTGGACCAATCAACAAATTAAAAACCGTAAAAAGAGCCATGAACTGAGGCTGACTAGACCAAAGACAAGACAGAGAAATCCAGAACATGTGTATTTAAATTCTTAACACCACTAACACCATCCACTGAAAAAACTGAATCATCATGGGTTCAAGTTTATAGACCAAGAAATATAAATGTTTTACTTAGCCAGTGTGCATCAAAATGGCATGAGAGTGCATCTCACCAGAAGTGACTGAAGGGTGTTAAGAAGTGCTGTATATCCAATGCAGTGGATAGACCTACTGATGATATGTTGTGGAATGGCAGTGAAGAGGATGGGAATGTTAGGAGTGTGTGAGGAAGATGGAGACCGTGACACAGATTGATAAAGTTCGATAGAATCCCACATGAATTGTGTACTAAGAGTATGAAATTAATAGTACAATATTTTTTAGCAGACGTTTTATTTTTGGGGGGTCATCTCGGATTAGAGTCCTTTTGCATTCAGGTAAATACGGCATAAGTAACGGAGGTTGTCATGGAACAAACAACATGAATTTGCCATGTGTACTGTTATTTGGACAACTCTGGTATGATAACTGAATTCCACTGCAACAGGAGGGATGTTGTTATATTCTTTATTTGTAAGTGACACTTCTTAAGGTGTCACTGGTTTGAACATTGTTCAAGTCTGAATTTTAGAATGGCGAGGAGGATTTTCAAGCTTCTTTCCCAAAGTATGTGAAAGTAACACACTTTTGTTCCTGTTGACATTATCATCTGTTACACTTTAGGTTATATATTCATTGAATTTGATCAATGATTATTCTTGAGTATCATATTTATGGCGTTCAGTACTTTTCGTTGACATTAAGTACATGTTTATTGTGTTCATTAAGTAATTTATTGTTGACTTCTTGCGTTTACAGAGATGACAATGAACGGGCACAATAGTGTCTGTGCAAGTGTGTGTCATATACACAGTATATTAAGATCTAGCTTGCACATTTTTTTCCGTAATTGTTAAATCTTGGAAGTTTGTTTTATTGTTAGTTTTCTACTCTAATACGAATTTAATGTGGTGGTATAGATTGTTGAATTCTGTTTACTAGTTAAGTCTGTAATCAGTTTGTTTACACACCCACCAAAAACTGGAGTTCAGTGGGTACATTACACCACACTGTCTACTGGTAACACACTATGCCTGCCAAATACACGCACACAATCTGATTGTATACGACTGCACTCTATAAGACACCTACAGAGAAATAACAATACACCTTTGCCACACAATGACTTGAAACATAACAAGTATACCAACACTGATAGAGATATGAGGCATTACCTGCTAAATGGCTTGCATCCGAGAGCAACTGCAGCACAAAAACAATGTGAAATGTGTGAACCCGTGATTATTTATTCTAAGAATACCTTACACCTAATTGATAGACATTCCCACTCACACATTATTAAAAACATACGGCGCTGTAGGTACTGTAAAATATTACAATCCTAATAATAATTTGTCCTGTATACAGTGTAAAAAAACCTGTTTTATCAGTAACAACCAACATACAGAGCTACAAGAACTTCCTGTAATAAATGCAAGTCTGGGATTTTTCAATACAACATAGGTACATGTGGATATCTAGCACCGATACACATTTTGGTATCTTAACTTGAATTTTTTACTTAATTTTCATTTCAAAATAAATGTTCACTTTTGAATTGTTTCACATAGTTTTGGATCCAACACTTTAACCTTATAAATGGCTCAAGAGTGATGCAGTTATGTGTCATGTTCTTTGTTGCTTATAACCAGGTGATGTCCCTTTCTTTGTAAGCTGAAACATGTAGTGGCACAGATACTGTCATTTGTGGGTAGTGATATATATGTTGTGTGTATCAGTACAATAAATTTATTCAAGAATAATTATAATAAAACCAACTAGATGCACTAATTTCTTAAATTATTTTTGGAATGAACCTCTATACATGTTTCGAACAGTTCCTCTGTCCATCATCAGGAGTTTTTCACTGTACACACACCTGTAGTATATGTCATACAGGTTTGCTGACATACACCACTGCTGTGTGTACAGTGAAAAACTACTGATGGACAGATGCACTGTCCGAAACATGTAGAGTTTTATTCCAAAAATAAATTTGAGAAATTAGTGCATCAAGTTGGTTCTTTTATAAGAATTTATCACAATGCATGGTCACCTGAATGTCAAATTCAAATTATTCAAGAATCACAACAGAATGCAAGGTGTAGGTACTGGCGGTGGTGTAAAGGATGGAAAAGTGAAATGTGCTCTGGGATGTGGATCAGAAATATGCTATCAAGTTTTGGGGGGGGGGATATTTGTGATGTACAGATGTGTGAATGTACATTACCACAAATTATGTGCAGAAAAAAAATGACCAAGCTACATTATTATTAACTTCAAACAGTCTCTCTATAAATATAAAAGGATTTAAAGAAAATTACTTTACTTCTGTTGTTCTCGAATGCGTTATCATTATGCTGTCTGCAGGTATAAGTCTGTCCAAAAACGTTTTGCACATTTTTTAAATACATCTCCTTGTATATAACTTAAGATGCTGTAACACCTTGTCTGTAGGCATATTATTATCGAAATATATCTCAACACTGAACATACAAAAAAAAAAAAAAATCCCACTTGTACAGTTTATTAAGCTAAAATATATTTTCATTCAGGATGTAAGAATATTGGCCATTGATAAGTTATGATCCACCTAAGCAGATGTAAAGAAATGTTACAGTACAAAAATGGTTAAAGTATTGTGCACCACAATTAGGCTACTGATGGCATTTATTAAAACCAGCAAGATCATTAAATTTAAATTAGGTAGAGGTTTTTGTAAATCTTATTAGAACACATACATGTAATGTAGGCAAACATAAAAATGGTAACATGACCACTCATATTGTGAAGGCAAATTAAACAAAGTAACAGGAAAAGTATGGAATTCTGTTTCATTAACATGACACACTTCCATTTTCTGAATGTTGTGTCCTGTTGTACAGCACATATTCATAAATGACACATGAAACAGAACATAAACAATAGATACAAACATACTGATGGAACAAACAACATTATCCTCATATTATTAATGCAGTGGTTTGTTACAAAGTATCGGAGTTTGGTGACAGCAGGTGCTGTTCATGGCTCCACCTTCAAAAGTTCCACATCAAAGATGAGTGTGGCATTGGGTGGGATAGTATCAGAAAGTTAAGAACAATACTGCAACTGAGATCATTAAATGTATAACAGTCAATACTTCCTGCTGTAGCTGTACCACTTTTGTCATGTATTTGTGTATATGGGAAGCCAAAAACAACAAAAACACAAAATACAGATATCTTGTAACTGACTGGACAAGGACAAAGGCAAGGTGTACAAATTAACCATTATCATGAACCAGTCTTTCAGTTCTTGCCAAGAATATACAGTATTCATATAAAACTGTTTTAGTGGCCACTGTTTAATTCCATGAAGAATGAACTCAACATTTATCAAACATGACAGAATTTAACATTTCTACAAAGAAACGTGTGCCCACTGATTTGTGCGTGCAATCACTGCACATCCTTCTGCCCTTCCCACAGTTCAAAATATTCTAATGTGTATATTATATTGAAAGGTACAGAAATTCTTTCAATTCTGTTAGCATTACCAATGCGCACACCCCAGCCCCACCATTCAGGAAGCTAAAATCTGGACACCCACAAGTACAACAGAGACTAAACTTCCTCTGCTGTGTAGGGTAAAGATTTTTCTTTCCTTTGCATCAGATATAAATACTTGTAAGAGGGATAAAAGAGTACTGATGTTACCACATAAATATGACAAATACCATACATAGTTAGAAAGAAATTGTGTGCACCTGAAAATGAATCATACAGATCCTGCAGAATGTCAAAATTAAACAGCCTGGTGGGGGCAGAGAAGAGCATAGCAAGGGGGACAAACTGAAGTAAAAAAAAAAAAAAAAGTATAAACATGCAGATTATCAGCAATAAAGCAATGCCTCAAATGTTTATGAAATCGACCCTAATCATCATCATCGGCTCTACAGCCCTGGGTGGGCCTTGGCCTCCTCTATGAAATGAATATCAGAATAAAATAAGACAATCAAGAAGATACTAGCAAGAAGGAATGTCAATGGAATGAGCCATGAGAAAAAGAAGAGCTGGGTTTTGGAAATGGAAGTTAGCAGTTGTTACAAAATTGAATATACATAATATCAAGGTTCTACATTTACGGTATCCATACAGATGACTTTCAGGTATTTAGATAATTAGAAAAAAACAAGCGCAAGAAAGGATATATTCCAGGATGTCCACGAGATCCATATGCATAATCGGGAGAACACACAAGGCGAGCACGCTGACCAACACACATCTGAAACCATTTAAAATGTTACCAGATTTAAGACATAAGTAACAACCTGTACTACAGTTCTTCACCTGGAATGTGAAGTCTGAATATTTTGCAACTAATTCAGATATCAAAATTATGAATTCAAGGCTTCTGGGGTGTGAAATTGATAACACAGTATCACACCCCAGAAGACTTCAATCCTCAGTAACAATGATGTGGGGTCACTCAGGTCCATAACACAAGGTTAGTATGTTTACAACTTCTGTTACATGATTTGTGTAGGTAGATCATGTCTTACAGCCTTTGTATCAAATGATTCTGTGCTACCACATGCCAATTCAGGTCCTATGAGTGATGTCCAGATGCAGTGGCAGTACCACCCTTTCTTCAATGATCTATGTCCAAGCACACTTATCAGTTGCAGTGTTTCATTTGGAACTGATGGCAATCCACACCCCACTGATGAATTGTCAAAATGTTCCACTGACATTCTTAGGTGATTTGTAAGCTCCTACACATTCTGAGACCAGCTCTTTAAAATGCGTACTGAACTGATTCCCGTTCTTAACCCACCTCTTTACCAAACCAGACGTTTTTTTCCTGTGTCTCAATGTGTGTGCATAACCTAAGCGTAGAATTTCAAATACGAAATTCCATTCAAATTGGTGAAATGCTTGGCAAGATGAAAAATTCCTGTCAGATGTTACTTTGGTACATAGTGTAATGGTAAGCTCGGCAATTACTCATTCCGTGCATTAATAAATAATATTTTAAAAAACCAACTAAATGCAAAATGTGTTTTTTACTATTATTAACTTTCTCCATGCAGCAGAGTCCCTTTTGAGAAGCTAACCAGTTTTCACCTAGTCAAGAAATTCCCCACATTTTATGGAACCCCAAGGTTCATTACCGCATTTGCAAGTGCCCGCCACCTGTCCCTATCCTGAAGTCAGCTTGATTCAGTCCATAACCCCACATCCCACCTCCTGAAGATCCATCTTAATATATTCCTCCCATCTACACCTAGGTCTCCCAAGTGGTTCCTTTACTATTAGTTATATTAAAATAACAAATTCTTAACATATTTCAATCCTTATAGTAGGACCATCAGGCAGTATTATACATCAAGTATTTGTATATAAAACATCATCTAAAATTGTTGTAAACAGTCAAAGTGAACGTGAGATGTAAGCAGTTCCTTGTGGGACTGATGTGAACATAGAGAGATATGGAGCTCTAACAATTCAAGGTCTTGGAGATAGTGTATGTATACAGATGGTTAGCACACCTTTATACAAACACTACAAAAAAAAATACCACCTGATAATGATCCTGTATGCATTGAAACATGTTGGAGTCTGTTATTTTGATATAAGTAATAGTAAAAAAACATACTGTGCATTTAGTTGGTTGTTGAAAATACTGTAGTGTATTGTATTTATATAGTCCAAATATCATACATATGTTAGTACACTCGTCAGTCTGTAATATATTTTAAAATACATATGAGATACTTTCTAAAACCTCTTAAATAATATTCAACAATAATTCATAAACTATTTATATTTTGTATACCTAAAGTCAGATAAATATCATAGGTCAATCGCTAGGAAGATAAAAATTCTTCTAATGAGTAAAAAGAGTGACAAAGAAGGAAAAGTTTGAACTCTTTTTTAAAGGCCTCATACTCATCTATTTCTTTTATAAATCCAGGCAAACTGTTATATACTTTAGTGGCCATATTTATTACACTCTTTTTGTATACTTCAGTATTATGTAGTTTAACATGGATATCCATCTTTCTTCATGTATTATATTTATGAACCTTAAAATTTTGCTCCAGAGACTGACAGTTAATTAAGATTGGCAGTATTTACTGCAAATTGCAAGCTACAAGTTGGGATCAAGTTCATATGTCCATTTTTTTTAATTGGCAAAATTCAACCAAGTTATGTCTATTTTGGGATATATTTTATAAGCTAACATGTCTTACCTGAGCAACCCCTTGGTCCCATCCTTTTATGACTTCTCCCTTTCCTAGGCGAAATTTAAATGGTACTCCTCTGTCTCTGGATGAATCAAACTTTACACCATTCTCTAAAGTACCTGCAGGCAAAACATGAATTGGATATATATATAATTCACTGCCAAATTTAAAGAGAGGTGATAACTAATTTATGCACCTCAGAAGTCTTGGTTATCAATTTCATGCCTGCTTTAAAGAAATTTACATATTCCGATTTCAAATAAAACATTCCGTGAATCAGAAGTTCCAGACAGTACTCACCCGTATAATGAACAACAACAGTCTGCCCAGTTTTGGGATATGTTTGCCCTGAAAGAATAAACAAGCATACATATATATATATACACAGAAGAAAATGTCAAGGTCAAGGGAAAAGCAGACAGGAATGGGTAAAACCATATGCTGGTAAAATTCCTGTGGACACTGGTGCAAATTCTAGGCTATTTATAGGTTAATAGTGAAATGTAAACTAATTAAAATTCACCTTTATACTATTCTAATAACTGAATGATATGTTTAGACCTATAACACAATCATGACAAACATTTCAAGTGTCAGCATCAGAACATTAAAGGAATGATGAAGTATGAATCTTTAATGGATAAGAGGTCAATGTCATCCCATTAAATACATATCCTTATCATCTGAAAGGGAAAACTATGTCCCACAGTGTGCATTTACAAGCATTACAAAAGACATTACTTTCAATATGATACAACATACTACAATGCTTCATTGTACATGACATGACATTGGGTGAATATACTGTTTTTCTTGTGGATGAAAAGCTGAACAGGGCGATGAGAAGGAAATACTGGTTTTTTTCTATAATTCAGGAAAAGTAGTGCACTCTGCAGTTTTACTATAACCAAGGAATTAAAGCATAATATTAAAAACATTGGATCACTATTGGATCAGATGATGAAGTTATAAATTCTTAGTTGATACTGTAGGATATGAAAGAAACATGACAGTAAATGGAGCAAAGTTGTGCATAGAAAGAATGCGTTTCATTCTGTAAGATAAAAAGATTGATTTTTAGTTACATTTTCTTTAATTTATTTTTATAAAACAGTGCCTGCCTGCCCGCCTCCTGTCATGTTATTTATGGTGGAGAGAAAAGTATCTGACATGCTTAATGCTAACCTGATTAACAAAGCAGCAATGTACTACAGAGGAATCAAGCTATTCAACAGGCTTCCATTTACCATTAAAATTCATGACACACAACTATTTAAGCCAGCACTACATGATCTCTTAGTTCACTCCTACTCTGCAGAATAACTGAAAATTCTTACCAGGTAAAGTAAACAGTTAAGATAACCTTTCTCTGCCATAATTATTTCGCTGTGTTAAAACACTTACATAGGTATTTCAACAACATACTTTTATTAAGTAGGCTTATTGTATATATATACATTATAACATGTTCGATGTCTTCGCCTCAGTCCTATAAAGTCTCTATGGAATGTAGATAAATTCATATTTCATCGGATAGCATTAAATTCTGACACGTCCACGAACGTATGGTAGAATGAAAAATGGGGTTAATTACCATCACCCGGTGAAACAACTTCTACTTCCACGCCCATGACTGAAAGACTTCGGTTTTAAAAATAAATACAAACGAACACAATTTCTAAAACAGATACAAAATCTGGCACACTTCAAGGATTGTAAAATTAAAAGATTCTTTTCCCCTTAAACAAACACCCGTCCCAAACTTTCCAACGCCATTCACGGCAACTAAAAAAATGGCGCTCAGTCCTGAGATATCAGAGGGAATGCAACGAGATGTTGTAGATAAATGATTTTAGTGACTAAATGAATGTGATTCCGTGACAGCATTATTATTAATAGAGTTTTAATTTTTACTTTACACTCCATATCTCGAGTGCTACAGTGTTGTTAATATTGCTATCATTAAAGACTCGCATATGAATGATGTTGACAGTAACGTGCCATTCCGGTCAAATGAATGTTTCTGTTGAATAGATATCTATTGGGTTGCAAACGTCTGTGGAAATAATTGTATGTGTCAACATCTAAATATAGAATTGAACTGTTTGAATTTCAGAGTTATGCACATGCATACACATTCCTTTGACCAATTCCATGCACGGATTGGAGCACAGCACGCATCCGTGGGGTGAATGGAAAATCGAAGTAATACCATGGACCACATTAATACGACCTCTGTGATCCGATCCGTGGTCAAGCCACCAGGAAGATAGTCGTCGCGCTGCCGTGTGTCAGTGGTCGAAAGATGATGTTTACATTTGGTGATTTACGGCTACTGGAGCATGATATATTGTAATGTAATTAAATTTCCTTCACAGTTATACCTGGTAAGCAAGAGGTCGAATTCAGTGACTGATATGGTAGAGAAACGCGTTATTATTCAAAGCTAAGTTTCCCGTGAGCGGGAAATTTTTGCAGGCTAGAATGTATTTAGTTTTTACATTCCCGTACCACCAAATATGAAACCGCAAAAGTCATATAGAACCGTATTTCACAATAGGGCTCTTGTAAGTCCGTAGATTAAGGAGGTTGTTTGAGGGAGGAGTATAAACATTTGGCTAAAATAATGACGAAAATAGCAGCGGAAGAATGGAACCTCAAGTAAGTGGCACCTCGACAAGCATAGTCTCGCATAGCAAAGACAGTTCGGGATGAAGAGGGAATAGTGTCAAAAGACATTTTTGAGAAGGCCGAGTGAAAATTTAGCTGAAAATGTAATTAGTAAAGGAACGGCACGTAACAAATACATATCAACTGGTATTCTAGTGATAATTTTTTTTTAAATTATTAGACGATTTATCGGCGCTTAAGTACAGTAACACCTAGTCCTAAGACTAACAAGCTATTTTGCTGTGACTTGAATTTCTAAATGAATATTAAATTCAGGTGTCTCCCAACGGTTCTACCAGTTTAGTTTTGTTTGCTTCTGCATTTTCTAGTGTTGAAAATGAACACAAAAAATATAGAGCTACAGCAAAAAGAGCAAGCACAAGCAGAAAAGAGCTGTAGAATAATTGCACGTTGAAACTTTTACGTGAGTAGAAAATTATAAATATTCTCAACAATTACGTAGTAGAAAACGTTAAAATAAGTCTCATAACACACAATCATAGTTGCACTGAAATACTATCAAAATAATATATGTTAAAATTCAGAAGTGTTCATTAGGCAGTAGCTTAGCAACAAGTACAATAATCAGTAACTGTAAAAAAAATTGTTATTGTTTTGAAAAAATATGAAGCCTCTGGAGAAGATGTACTGAATTTAGATGAGATTTATAATGTCAGTTTTTCAGTGTATTCGTTATTAAATGTTTACTAAATTTGCAACCTAATTAAAAATCATATGATCATAGTACGGATTGGACCATAATGGTGCGATAAGGGAAGTTATTTCGTTAAATATTTCTCTAGTTACTGAGTACTGCCTGGTATGCTAGCACACTCCCAGAAAGTTTGTAGAAGGTTCTTGTGTTGTAAGTAAATAAGGTACTCTGGGCAGAACTTGTAGTGCATACTTTCCTGTCATATATGTTTCTAACCCAACATATCTCTTACTGTTGTGTATTATTATTATTATATTTCATGCAGAATTAGGTACTGATTATTATTATGTGTTTCTTAATTTTGTTGGATGTAGCACAACAATATAGGCAGTGTGGTGAGTCTGCTATGTTCCATGCAGGCAGCTATCAATGAGATGAATATTCCTTGAAAACAAGATTTAAATAAATGGAAGTAAATTGGCTAAAGAGGATTTATCCAAACATGAGAAGGCATAAATTAAGAAGTGATATCAAGTGGCAAAGGGCATTAAATAAAAAAAAAACTTAAACAGCTGTGAAACAAGACCTTGGTGCATAGGTAAAGTTCACCCCAGAGCAGGCCACAAAGGCCCAGAGGGGGAGTAGAGGTATAGCTCTACTCTTTTTTTAACCTCGGCACTAGATGGGGGTGGGTGGTCAACACCACTCCCCGGCTGCTTTATCCTGGGAAAGGCGTGGTACCCATTGCATAGGAGGCTGGGTGGCCTCCAGGGCCAGTATGGATGGGTGCGGGAAATCTCGCCCCACCAGGATTTGATCCCCAGACCATCCAGCCTGTAGTGAGTCACTATACCGACTGATCTATCCTGGCCCACAGCCTTGGTGTAACTGAAATTAAAAGTTAGTAATGCTGTTCCCTGCATGCCATTGTGGGTAACTTCCATAAGTGAGTTTTGTGAATGAGGCACTGAAATTTCCTCCATATCATACATAACATTGTGATGCCAGCTACTTTACATAAAGTGTGTTGTCTTTAAGGTACGAGGCTTGTATAAGGTTGTGGTTACACTAACCAACATGAGTTTAGTCAGTTAAATCCAACTCATTAGAAAGCTGCAAGGCATACTCATCTGTTTTAATTAATATACCTCTGTCACACGTTGTGGTCTAGATCGAGTTGAATTACGAGGGACTATGCGAGGGCTGGCAAACCTTTTTGAGGGCGTGTGCCCACATTTTCTACGAATTTCGAAGAAATTCTTTCTTGTGCCTTTGGGGATTTTGAAGAGCAGAGTAAGGTCTTTGAACATCCCACAATTATTAATTATTGCATTATTATTAATAATGCATTTTATAAATATAATTGTAGAATAAATTTGTAGTATAATTATTGTATTTGTAATAAAGGCCTTCTTGGGGGAATGTGTTAAGGAAGAAAATTTCAAAGTAAATGGGGTTGCTTCTACTTCCTGTTCAAAAAGCACACTGTCACACATTTTGTCCGATGTCATGAATTTGCCCATTGACCACCAGTGCACTGCACCAATGATAAATATCCAGTCACTCCACACCTGATTTGTGTAAAAATGTTTCATTCACAGTACTATTTGGTAGCAATGGTAATTTATGTACAATGTCAATGCAGTCAGATATGTGTATATATACACACATTCTTTACAATATGGAGTCGCTGGTCAGCCAAAAGAAATAAAAAATTGGGACACCTGTGAATGCTGCATGCCAAGGAAATCTTTCCGCATGCCATAGGTTCACCACTCTGGTCTGTGTGATGTCTTAGTGACACACACTCAGTTTGGTTTGTGTACCAACATGTACTGTGATACTATTGTACCTCATATGTTGTGCTCCACTTTGTTTGCCAACAGACCGAAGAGCTAGAGGAGACAAGGAGAGAGAAGGTCATAATGGAAGGGGTTACAAGTGCAGTTTTCTCAGAGCCAGCAGGAGATTACTCCCACCTGCCAGCTGCCTTACACATTCAGGAGCAGCACAGGGTGAGTCAGACTTGGCTAAGTCTTATTTAGAAAAGAATCCTTTTTTCAAACAAAGAAAGCAAGCTTATCAGATCATTCTGCCTGTGTGTCCACGCAATGACCTGTCCTTGTAACCTGGAACAGATACTATGCCATTGGAAGCCTCCCAAATGCAGTAATTCAGAACTACATACATACAATCAGTAATGACAGTGTGGTGGATGTGTGATCTTGTAGGGAGGGGGTAACACTAAAACCACTTAATACATTGTCCTGATGTAATGAATGATAACAGACCTTCAGAAAGAATGTGGTGTCCTGTTTGTGACTTTTGTTAAGTTACTGAACTTCATAGGATTTAAAATGGCAATATGATACTGTGTGAAGATTTTATTTAGTTTCTTCTTTGATGGTAATAACTGTTCCGCTAGAGTTGGTTTGATTTAACACTGAGGCGATTCTGCCCTTTCCCTGGCATTAGCGTATCATAATGGTTTGTTGCACACCACTGCTGTGCTAGCTGCTGCCCTGTGATTACTGAGCATATTATGAAATCATTCCTTTGTACTGAGGAATGCCAAACCTTGAACATGATTCCTGTGTTTAGGCATCTGCATGGTATGGGTCTACAGACTGACAAATGACATAATGTATTCTTAGTTTTAGTTCTTTCAAGTATCACATTTACATTTGACTGTGTTTCATCTGCTCATGCAACTCAGTGAGACAGCATACTTGCAGGTCTGTGAAATTTTATCTGTACATGAATGAATGGCTACTCACAATTCTAAACCTCTTACAGAGGACGTCTGCAAAAGTCCTATTTGTATATTTAAAATATGTTACACGACAGCCAAAACACAATGAAATGTGCCATCTTTTGCAAACTGTTAACTCAAAAAGTCCACCTCCGCATGGAAGCCCAGAGTAGCCCTGATCACATCAAGCCAGTCCAGTCTGCCCATGGAGAGGTCAACATTTCTTTCACCACACTTCGGATTTCTTTGATTATCCTTGCATGGAATTTGCACTGCCATCCACACAATTAATGTAAACATAATCCTTCACACACCCCAACAGGAAGAAGTCTAAGGACATGATAACAGATGGTGTGGGGCCAGGGGACAGGTCCACCACGTGATATTCACTTCATGAGTAGCAAGTGCTTGAATGTGATTTGATATAAAAGGAGCACACTTACTTATGTAAATGCCAAGTTCTGTGACAAGTATGGGAAGATAATCAGGATGTAAAGCTATTTCAACCTTCCACATAACAAAGACTGTGGAGACAGACAAGACAAAACAAAATGGTGAAAACATGAAGCCAAAAATAATTTATGTCTATAATAAATCTATGTGAGGTGTGGATGGGGCAGACAAAATGGTACACTATTGCCCATGCTGCACAAAAACCATGAAATTGACTGATGGATTGATGTTATTTTTGGCTACAGATGGCTGCCCTACACAGTTTCATATTGTTAAAAAATACTATGATTTTACTTGATTGTGTTCAGAAAATGACAGAGCTAGCACAGAGAGAAGTTGAGAATGATGGAGAAGACAATGAATCACTAGCCTGCAATATCAACAGCTCTTATAAAACCATGATGCAAATGACTATCAGTGACAGTTTCAGCTGACTGCATGCAGGATGGACTTCAAAGTGATAAAGAGGTTTATGATTCATAAAGAGGTTTATGTTCCATAAAGTTAAAAAGAGAAAGATGCAGCCATGAGAAAACAGAGTTTGTTCAGCACATAAGCGAATAAAAGAAACCAGTTGCATGTGGCACTTTACAAGAGTATGTGTTTTGACATATACCGCATGTAGAAAACTATTAAACAGGTACATACAAATTTAGTATTATTCCAGACAGATATTCTGACATTATGTTTAAAAACTGTTGCAAATTTTTAACTGCATCAATATATAAAAATAAATGCCAACTGCTTTCATTTTCGACTGCTTACTTTTAAAAGCCTTGCAGAGTAATGGAGGCTTTTGAAAGCCCCCCTGCCAGGGAAAGAGTTAATATGCTGCTCAGGCCAAGCATGTGGAATTTGGTTTGCAGGTAGATTTGTAGTCTTAGAGTGACTTGAAACCTGTGTATATGAGTTGGTATTTTTAAAATTATGTAAGTAATACCACTTTTTTACTTTCAAATCCAAGTGTTGGCAGTTCATGCTTCATGGTATTCAGCATGTGTTAGCAAATGTCTGACTACTGCAGGAACAGTTTTTCATGCATTTATGTGAAATTCAATTCATAAATCTAACTCAGTACTATGCTTCAGGATATTTCATATACAAAATATACAGGGTGTCCCAGGAGGAATGTGCCAGACTTCGGGAGGGTGTTCTTTATGTTAAAGTATACCGATATAACCCAAAACACCTATATCCAAAGTTGAACGGTTACGGAGATAATGGCCAG
>Ga0123352_10008688_pt1 | contig 15814 bp, 10 predicted proteins | sample TergutLab28metaG_FD_89700 | JGI IMG/M metagenome (GOLD analysis project Ga0123352, IMG submission 89700) | Labiotermes labralis P1 segment gut microbial communities from Petit-Saut dam, French Guiana - Lab288 P1 | ecosystem: Host-associated > Arthropoda: Insects > Digestive system > Gut ... | reverse complement strand
GTAGCGGGGCGAGAAGCATCAATTTATCCCCGTAACAATCAGCAAAAAAACCGGCGATTACGAAGGGGATGCCCTCGTCACCGCCGAAGAACTGGGCCGCCTTGGACGGCATATCGATCGAACCCTGCTGGCCCTCGCCAAAGAGATGCGGGCAGGACAAGTTGCGCCCAGCCCCCATATGGGGAGCGGGAGCTCCCCTTGCGATTACTGCGACTACCGCGGGGCTTGCCACCACGACCCCGCCAAAGACGGGGTGCGGTATTTGGAGCGGCTGTCGAAGTCGGAGGTGTTAGAACGATTGATGACAGGGGATGTTTGAATGGAAGGCAAACGGCAACCATCACACCTAACGAACAAATCCGAACTCGCACCGGTTGGCACGAGTTCGGATTTATCACAATCTGGCGGAGGGTAAGAGATTCGAACTCTTGTGGGGTTGCCCCCTAACGGTTTTCAAGACCGCCCCGTTATGACCACTTCGGTAACCCTCCGTATAAGACGCTTACTACTCTACCATATGGTACGAGAGATGTCAATGCGGTGCAGAAAAATTTTTTCGCCAAATGTTGAAAAAATTCTTGAAATATACTTGACAAACATTAAGATATATTGTATAATGACCCTATGAAAGGGATTCACATCCTTTCAAATGTTCGCTCTACTTTCTCTTTTCTTCTTAGAAAGGGACGCAAGCTTGGTTGCTTTGCGTCCCTTTCGCTATTGCTTAAAAATGATGGAGGACGAATGCCAAAACCCGCCTATACACGCAACTGACGCAGCAAACGAATCTCTTCTGCGTACCCCGGCAGTTCGTTGGGTGTTTCCAAAAAGAACGGTAGCACCCGAAGCACGGGGTGATTGATCACACGAGTCAGGGCCGCCAGCCCCAATTCGCCGCCGCCAATGACCGCATGGCGGTCTTTTTTCGCTCCCCGAAGATTTTTGCTGTCGTTGAGATGGATGGCTTGTAAGCGTTCTAGGCCAATCACCCGGTCAAACTCTGTAAGCACACCATCAAGGTCGCCCACAATATCATACCCCGCATCATGGATATGACAGGTGTCTAAGCAGATGCCCAGCTTGTCAGCAAGAGAAACCCGGTCGCATATCTCTCGTAACTCTTCAAACGAGCCGCCGATCTCGCTTCCCTTGCCCGTCATGGTCTCTAAGAGTACTGTTGTGGTTAAGTCAGAGGTTAGAAGTGTGTTGAGCTGTTTTGCAATCAAGGTAATCCCCGCCTCTATCCCCTGCCCCACATGGCTGCCGGGGTGGAAGTTATAGAAATTACCGGGGAGGTACTCCGTCCGCACCAGATCGTCCGCCATGGTCTGCATGGCAAATTCTCGCACTGACGGCTTATCAGAGCAGGGATTTAATGTATAGGGCGCATGGGCCATGACGGGGCCGAACTGTTCTTCCTCCATCAAAGCGATTAGTGCCGCCGCATCTGCGGGGTCGATAGCCTTTGCTCTGCCGCCGCGAGGGTTGCGGGTAAAATATTGAAAGGTGTTCGCACCAATCTCCACCGCTGTCTGCCCCATCTTCAAAAACCCGCCGGTGGTGGAGAGGTGAGGGCCGATGCAGAACATTAGAAAAGAACCTCCGCCACTTGTTTGAGGTTGTCGAATACCCGCCAAGCTTTGGCAATGGTCGCCTCGTCCGGCGTAAGCAAATCCGGCACAAGGACAGGCAGACAACCGGCGGCATAGGCGGCTTGGAGCCCAATAGGAGAGTCCTCCAGCACCAAACACTGGGCCGGTAATACCCCCATGCGCTCGGCGGCTTGGAGAAAAACATCCGGGGCAGGTTTGGCATGTTCTACCATATCCAAAGTGACGATGGTGTTAAAATATTCCGCAAGCCCTGTCACCTTTAAATAATACTGTGCCACATCGGTGCGATTGGCGGTACCGAGGGCAAAGGGGATGCCCCTCTCATGGATGAGTTCTACTATTTCCCGTGCCCCCGGACGGAGCGGGAGACCGTTTTTCTCAATCTCCGCAAGGAACCACGCCTGCATAACAGGGCGAACTGCGTCAATCGAGAATTCTGGGCCGTAATGGGCCTGAAATATAGCCTCACAATCCTTTAGTTGTCGGGAGAGTGTCTGCATGGCAATCTCTTGCGTGATGGTGAAGCCCATGGCGGCGCCCACCTCGGGCCATGCTTTTAAATACAGGGCTTCTGTCTCAAATAATAGACCGTCCATATCAAAGATAACAGCCCGTAGGCCCAGTTTTTCAAATGTAGTCACTGGCATTTTCTCCGATTCCGGGGCCGCTTCCTACGTCCCCTGCAACCATTGTACCACAAATCGACGGAGAATACTGTTTTTTTCTGTTGACATGCATGATAGGATATGATATGCTCATGAGGTCATCTGCTCAGTTGTACTCACATGTTTTTGTAAGGGATTGCAAAAACAACGCATCGTTTACAAAAACATGTGATCGCTCGTGTCCAGATTGATACACTATTTTTTTCAGGAGGCTCCACCATGCAACAAGGTACAGTAAAATGGTTCAACGCAGACAAAGGGTTCGGATTCATCTCTAACGATGAAGGCGGCGAGGACGTATTCGTACATTTCTCCGCAATCCAAACCGACGGGTTCAAAACACTGGAAGACGGTCAAAAAGTCAGCTATGACATTGAGCCAGATCCCAAAAACAGTGCCAAGAGCAGAGCGGTTAACGTACAACCCCTCTAAAGACTTGCAGAAAACCGGCCCAGACGAATGTCTGGGCCGGCTTTTTGTTTTATATCGCCGTACAATGGTCAATAGATTTCCCAGAAATTTGTTGACTGTGTAGATGTCCTTATAGTATTATGATGTGGTAGTATATTGCACTTTTAGCAAGGGAGTGGTTTTTGTGCGTTCGAGCAAGTATTGTCCAAAACGTGTTATCTGTCTGCTGGTGGTTGTTTGTCTGGTGATTGGGATGGCACCAAGCATTGCGGTTGCTGTGCCTCCGCCCGCAAGCCAGCCGTTCACCGACATTGCGGGACACTGGGCGCATGAGGCCATTGGCTTTATGGTCGAGGGTGGCTTTATGGAGGGGACATCGGCTACAACTTTTGAGCCGAATGCCCTTTTCTCCCGTGCTATGGCGGTGACGATTCTGTATCGCATGGCAGAGGAGCCGCCAGTTCAGTCTGCAACCGTATTCACCGATGTTGCACCGGGGCGGTGGTATTCCGATGCTGTTGCATGGGCATACAGTAGCGGAGTTGTGCAAGGCATTGGCGATGGACGATTTGCGCCCGCAGTCAATATCACCCGTCAAGAAATGGCAACGATTCTGCATCGCTTTGCCAGCGCCCAAGGCTATGATGTGGCGGTTGCATCCAGTGTGACCTTAGACTTTCCGGATGCGAATCTAATCAACGATTGGGCGGTGGGAGCAATGCGCTGGGCGGTGCAGAATGGGGTTATGCGTGGCACCGATTTGGGAGAATTAAACCCACGCAGTAATGCGACTAGGGCAGAGGCGGCAACAGTGCTTACGCGATTTGTTAGAGAAAACGAAAGATTGCGTGAACCCTTTGTATTCACAATTTCGGTGGAAGAGACAAGTTTGCCGCAGGGGGAGAGACTTGTTGTTGACGTTGAGTTGAAAAACAACAGCGGTGAGGATCATGTAATCGTCTACAGCCTTTTGTTTTCGCCGAGTGCTCCGTTCTGGCGTAATTCAAGTGGTGTGTCAGTGGCAGAAGACCCCCCTCTTCCCCAATCAAGATTTTTTGAGGCAGATAGCATAATACGAGATACATTTTGTATGCCGCTTGATTTAGAACCGGGGAGACATGAACTGAGATTTCGCGCTGCATTCGCTTTAAGACTTCAAGATAATTACCAATCAGTACAAATTCAGTCTAATACAGTTATGTTTACTGTGCAATCTGAATACGTTCCGCCTCTGAATGAAGATTTCGTACTGACAATTTCGGTGGAAGAGACGAGTTTGCCGCAAGGCGAGACTTTTCGGGCGAATGTTGAGTTAAAAAACAATAGCGGAGAGGATCAAACCATAACCTATAGCACTTTGTTCTGGCCGGATATTCCGAACTGGAATCCATTTGGCTGTGGTTATGGTTGTCCCCGCAATAGATATTGCGAAAGACCAGTATCGCCTTTTGACATGCCGTTGCCTCGTCCAAGATTTTTGTCGGTAAATGACGCAATACGAACAGTTTGGTCGCATCTTGGAGCCGGAGTCAACCCCTTGCCGCCGGGTACACATGAACTAAGATTTATCGCTTTCTTTGATTTAAATTGGGAACAAGAAAATCAGGAGCGAATAGCAATTTGGTCTAATACTGTTGTACTAACGGTCTTGCCCTAAATGAAATAGTGGCATAGAAATACACCCGAAAGAGGATAAGGAGAATGGATATGTTAAGACAGACGAAAAAGGGTTCTGCTTGATGTTGGCTTGTTTGATGCTATTGACGCTGGTGCCAAGCGTTGCGGTTGCTGCGTCTCCGCCTGCAAGCCAGCCATTCACCGACATTGCGGGACACTGGGCGCATGAGGCCATTGGCTTTATGCTTGAGCGTGACCTCATGCAGGGCACGTCCGCTACCACCTTTGCGCCGAACCTTGCCTTTTCCCGCGCTATGGCGGTGACGATTTTGTATCGCATGGCGGGGGAACCTGCGGCTCCGTTCGAGGCCGTATTCAGCGATGTCGCATCGGGGCGGTGGTATTCGGAAGCCGTCATTTGGGCACACAACAACGAAGTCGTGCAAGGTGTCGGCGGCGGACGATTTGCGCCCACGGTCAATATTACCCGCCAAGAGATGGCGACGATTCTGCACCGCTTTGCTACCGCCCAAGGCTATGATATGGCGGTTGCATCCAGTATGACCTTGGACTTTCCAGATGCGAATCTAATCAACGATTGGGCGGAAACGGAAATGCGTTGGGCGGTATATACCGGGCTTACGCTTGGCACCGATGCGGGGACATTAAATCCACGGGGCAACGCAACAAGGGCGGAAGCGGCAACGCTTTTGATGCGGTTTTTGGAGCAACATGTTATATCTGAACCGGAACCAGAACCCGATCCAAGAGTATGCTCCGGGTGTGGAGATGAGCGCTTTTTACGGACACCCCCTTCTCAAAGTGATTTCGAAGATGATGTTGTGATAATTGTTTTAACCAGATGTGTCAGCCAGTGAGACAACAGAGCCTGGACACTGGACGACTTTAGCAATATTGATGGGGCTTTATACATTAGGGATATAGTAAGGCTTTCAGACAGAGAATGGGAATTGATCCAGGCCGGAAGATGGCAAGAAACATTGGTTAATTGGCCACAGTTCAGGCGCATTATGCTGATACGGCTAGACCAAAACTGCAAAGAAAATGTTGTGAATGTGATGCGACAATTGCAGCAACTTGAATTTGTTAATTGGGTGGGGCCTAATTATTTTGACCAACCCGGTTGCGCATCAACAATAACAATACAAACATAACAAAAGAGAAAAGGGGATGCAGATGTGTCAGAAAGAATGAGAAAATATTAGAGGCAGGCATGGCAAACGGTGCCCCTTATCAAGAGCATAGATGAAAAACAGAGCGTGCCGTTATGATAACGGCACGCTCTGTTTTAATTTAAATCCAATCTAGCCCTCGTCCGTCTCTGGTGCGATCTTATCTTGTGGGCCGGCTTTGAGGTTGACTGCGGTATCTCCGTCGGGGTTCTTGCCAAACTCGTATCTTTCCCCGGCAACACGGCGTTTAAGAACAGACCCGCCACGGCGGCCATGGCAAGGGCGGTGATAATAATATCCTGCCCGCCGATGGTCACGGTGAACCGGTTAGGGAATCCGAGGCCGCAGACCAAAATCACCGCCGCGATAATCAGGTTCCGAGCGTTAGAGAAGTCCACCTTGTTCTCCACCACCGTCCGCATCCCGACGGCAGAGATCATACCGTAGAGGATAAACGACACGCCGCCTACAATCGCTGGCGGGATGGTGTAGACGAAGGCGGCAAACTGCGGCAGGAAGGACAGAACCACCGCATATACCGCAGCTAGGCGTACCACACGGGGATCATACACCCGCGTGAGGGCCAAAACGCCCACATTCTCGCCGTAGGTGGTGCTTGCCGGGCCACCAAACCCAGCAGACATCATTGTGGAAATGCCGTCCCCAATCAGGGTGCGATGCAGACCCGGATCCTCTACTAAATCCTCGCCCACGGTGTGGCTGATGGCGGCGATGTCGCCAATGTGTTCCATGATGGTGGCGATGGCGATGGGTAGCATAATGATAATAGCCGTCCAGTCAAAGCGCACAAAGTGGAACGGCGGCAGGCCCACTACCCGCTCGGCGGCGATTCTGGAAAAATCGATGATATAGCTCCCGTCCGGGTTGGTTACGCCAAAGAAATGCATCCCCACGGCCACGATATAGGCACCGAACAGCCCCAATAATATGGGGACAATCCGCACCATACCCTTGCCCCAAAGACTGGCGACAATGATGATACCGAGACTAAGCAGGGCCAAGAGCCAGTTGGTCTCCGCCTGTGAGACGGCGTGACGAGCCAAAATCAGACCGATCAAGATAACAATAGGCCCCGTGACCACGGGGGGGATAAAGCGAAGCACTCGCTTCACACCCACAACCTTGATGACCATGGCTAGCACCAAGTACAACAGCCCGGCAATGACGATACCGCCGCCGGCGTATTGAAGCTTTTCTAAGTCGGTCAGTTCTGCATAGACATGCGCCTCCCGCACGGCCAGAATACCGGCCATGAAGGCGAAGGACGACCCCAAGAATGCGGGTACTTTGAACTTACCAAAGACATGAAAAAGCAGGGTTCCAAGCCCTGCGCCGAATAGTGTGACCTGCACACTCATGCCAGTGATTAGCGGCACCAATACTGTGGCACCAAACATAGCGAACATGTGTTGTAGCCCCAATATCAGCATTTTGGGAATGCCCAGTTCCCGTGCGTTACGAATGGAGCCGTCTGACGGTGGTGTTGCTTGTTTACTCATAGTCTATTCTCCCCCAAGTTTATAGTCGGCAAACAGGAAACCCAGAGTGTCTTTTTGATTTATTCGCCGCATTGCTGCGTCTTCTTCCTTGGTGGATATAAGTACACCTGCGTCATCATCCTTGCACTGCGACAAATAAATGCACAAAGCTTACTCCGCTTTTCTTGTCTGCCGACTATATAGTCTTTTTTATTATAATGCCGGACAGAAAAAATGCAAGTCTTTTTTCGACATTTTCACTTTTTATTTTATAAAAATACCCCTGTCGCCGAAATGCAATCGGCAACAGGGGCATGATAGCGATGATAACGTGCTTACCACATTTGATTCGGATCCGCAAATCCGACCAAGCGGGAGAAGAAAGTTGCGTTCCAAGTGGTGGTCTCGATGGCTTCTTCCAGCCATGTTTGGAACGCCTCATTGGCCATGTCCCGTTGGGCGAGGGTATGGCGGCGCTCTAGAGGACTCTCTTCCACGAAGTACATGATATGGTAACCGAACTGGGTTTCCACAATCTCTACATCTCCAGGGGAGCGGGCAGGGTCTAAGGCCCAGCCTTCAAACTCGTCTACAAGGCCAGAATCCTCGTGTACTTCAAAGAGACCGGGAGATTCGTTTTGTTGCCAGTTATCGGCAGAATATTCCCGCACCAGCGCAATAAAGCTCTCTTCCGTGGCCTCACCGGCACGCCACTGGGCTAGGACATCTTCCGCTTGCGCTAACGCATCGGCCCGTTGCTGGGCTTCTAAGTTGTCAATCTCTTCGTCAGACAGGGTAAGAGGTTCCCCGTTATCATCGAAGAACACGCCTTGATCCAAGCCGATTAGAATATGCCGTACATTGTAGGTGTGATAGCGGTTGTCATCTAAGTCGATGAAGTATAGCGCAAAGACTGACGCCTCCCCCGCTATGACGGTCACATCACCGGGCTCTCGACTGTCGTCTGTGAGCCACTGGCCGAACTCCATGTGTACAACGGTACCCCGTGGGGTGTTGCGCTGTAGGGTGTTAAAGTCGGCATCCATGCCATCTTCTAGGTCTTGCTCGCTCATGGCTTCCATCACGCCGAGGATAAACCCTTCCTCGCCTAGCTCTTCCGCGGTTGCGGCGATAATGTCTGCGGCCGCTTGCGCCTCCGCCAAGGTGGTGATCGGCATGTCCGCTAGGCCCGCTTCGTCTGTGGTGAAGTCGATTTCGCCCAACATGAAGGGAATTTCATAAACACGGAAGGATAGCCGGTCATAGTTGTCCCGGTGCTCCTCGTAAAACGCCTCTAGCATGTCCTCGGTAAAGCTATCGTGTTGCCGCTCAAAAAACAGGTCTTGGTACATGCGGCCTAGTGCGTCAAACTCCATCCGCTCCCGCAGAACCCGCAAGTTCACACGACTGCTGTAGTGGGCGGCAATCAGCTCTCTTGCAGAGCGGGCACCGAGGGATTCGTACTCGTCTCTCACCATGGAGATAAAGTCCTCTACACCGTCTCTGGCCTCTTGGTCTAGGGTAAGTCCCTCTTCCACTGCCCGGTTGTGGAGCAAGGTGCTCCGCCGTACGGCTTGGACGGCACCGTCGAAGTCGAAGATACCGGCGTAGTAGAAGTTCATGTCTGCGACACTAAAACGCTGGTTATCCACCTCTACCGCTGTGACGGTGCGATAGAACAGGTTGGAGTTGAGGGCCAGCACAAGTATGCCCACCACGGCAAACAATGCCAGTACGATGACGGCTTTCTTGGTCTGTTTGCGGCGGGCCTGTTCCGCTTCGGCGTCGGGGTTATAGCCCGTGTCTAGCCCTGTGTTTTTTCTGCGTTGCTTGTCCTTTGATTTGCTCATAATGCTCATTCCTTTTCAGAAAATATTCGATAGTGTGAAAAATGAAAGCACGAAACCCATACAGTATACCAAAACTCTGCCCACCTGTAAAGAGGTGGGCAGAAAAGAGTGTGATTTATTTACAATTTATGCCACCCGACCAGTACGCACCGCTTGGATTCGGCGGAATAACTCTCGGGGCGGCTCGGCTTGTTCGGCCTGTTGCAACCCAGCTTGCAGGGACATATTGTTGTCCATGAGGGTACAACAGTCCTGATGCGCACAAGCCACTGGGATAGCCGCAGGAGCCTCCGGGACACGGAAGGGATGGATTTCCAGGTCTGGTTCTTGCGGGATTATCGGTAGTATCGGCCCTGGCGGCTCTACAGGCGGCTCTACAGGCGGCTCTACGGGCGGTTCTACAGGCGGCTCTACAGGCGGTTCTACGGGCGGCTCTACAGGCGGTTCTACAGGCGGTTCTACAGGCGGTTCTATGGGAGTGTCTATGCTGTACCGATGTGTCTCCCCGCAAGGGCCGGGCGTGGTACCTGCGCTAAACCCGCGAACATGGGTCTGGCAAGTTGCGTTGGGAATTAAATTTGTCATCGTGCAGACGGTAACCGGCGTATGAAGGTGGCAAAACTCCGTAGGCGTATCTTCCGGGGGGTTGAGCAAGAGGGTCGCACGCGTCCCGCTGATATAGCTGATACAGGCCTCGGTGGCAAGTAGGTTGGAATCTATGCATATCTGGAGATGGTCTGCCGCCTCAAATCTTGCGGAAAGGCTGGGCAGATTTTCAAACCGGGCCGGCTCCATCCCAGCGGCGGCCTGTGCGTCCCGCACTACCCGGCTAAAAATGACAGCGGCTGGGTTGTTCCCCGGCAAGGAACCAGAGTGCATCTCTTCAAACCCGGTCCATACAGAGGCGGTGACATGGGGGGTGTAGCCCGCAAACCAGCGATCCCGCCAGCGGTCGGTAGAGCCGGTTTTCCCCGCCACATCAAAACCGGAAATTCGAGCGGGGCCCCCGGTGCCGTTGACTACGGCATCCACTAACATCGCAGTCATTTGTCCCGCCACATCGGCCCGGTAGACAGGTTCTTGGCGGGGGCTGTTGATATTGTCAATAATCAGTTCTCCGTTGGAGTCAAACACTTGTGCGACGGTAACGGGATGGACGAAGATGCCGTGATTGGCAAAGGCCGCATAGGCCGCCGTAATCTCACGAACGGTGAGCCCGTGAGTAAGCTGTCCTAAGGCCAGCGGCGCTCTGTCCGCATCTGCCGGGTCTAAGTCGATGTGCAGGCGGTTTTTCATAAAGTCGTAAGCGGGTTCAACACCCATCATCTCTAACACCCGCACCGCAACGGTATTGGTGGATGCGGATACGGCCCGGACAATATTTTGATTGGCGTTGCTAAATGAGCCGTGGGCGTTTCTGGGCCAAGGGCGGCCCTGATCCATAACCGGGGCATCTAATATCATATCAGTGGGCCGGATAATCCCCATCTCCATGGCGGGGCCATAGACAGAAATCGGTTTAATGGCCGAGCCCGGCGGCCGTCTGGCAGTGGTGGCGAAGTTTAAGACCATGTTGCTGGTCTTTTCCCCTATCCGGCCACCCATGGCTAGGATATGGCCCGTGCGCTGATCCATGATGATAATGGCCGCCTCGGCACCGGCGGGGATGGGCAGATTGTCCGTCGTGGAAAACGCCTCATCCACCACCGCTTGCATCCGATTATCCACAGCAGAGCGGATGTCTAACCCGCCATAGAACACCATCATACGAGCCGTCTGTAGAGACAGATCCATTTCCTCTTGGAAGTAGATGAGGAGGTCGTTGATGATGGCCTCTTGATAGAACGTGTAGATGTCCGCCACAAAGGTTGCTCCGCCGGAGGCTGTGTTTAAGACAATCGCTTCGTTGATGGCCTCATTAAATTCTGCATAGGTAATAAACCCTTGGGCGTACATGACGCCTAAGACCTCGTCCCGCTTTTCTCGGTTGGCCTCTAAGTTCAAAAAGGGATTAAACCGCGAGGGGAACTGGGTAATCCCGACGATACTGGCCGCTTGGGCAATGGTGAGCTGCGACTGGTCTACCCCATAATAAAACTGGGCGGCCGCACCCACGCCGTGTATTCTGCCGCCGAGGGCAAACACATTGAGATACCACTCTAAAATCTCTTCTTTGGTATAAATCCGTTCTAGCTCCATGGCACGGAAAATTTCTACAATCTTCCGCCGCACTGTGATGTCATCTTCTTGGAACAGATTTTTGATGAGCTGTTGGGTGATGGTAGAGGCACCGAAAATTTGACCGTCCCCGATAAACATGGTGTGAAATGCACCAACCGTACGGTACCAGTCCACGCCCCGGTGTTCATAAAAACGCCGATCTTCAAACGCCACGGCGGCGTTGATTAAGTGAGTGTTCAATTCATCAAAGGGCACCCAGTGGCGCACCTGTCCAGACTCCAGGGGTACCGCCTATCTCCACTGCTCGGTTTCATGGTCGAATTCCGAGATGGTGCTGGTAAGTCCTAAGCTAAACGCCTCCAACGAAATACCGTCAATCTGCGGCTCTAGGGTGGTGCGGATGTACAGGGCAAATACCATGGAAAACACCGCCCCTGTGGTCAGTGCTAACAGAACGACTGTCCCGATGATTTTAAAGACTAGCCCCACAACGCTACCAACGGTGCGCCCACTGTAGATGGCTGTCTCCTTGGCTATTTTTTTTGCTTTCCTCTTATCAAATGTCACAACGCAGTGCCTCCTCTGAGTTGGATTTTTTGTCTCTAATAGGTATTAGACGCAGGAAACGAGAAAAAGTTCCCTGATAAATTTTCCTATCTGACACATGTAGGTTTACTATATTATAACACAAGTTGTCAAATAGTTGCAGGGGAATTTTTTTCTTTGGTACACAAATCTTATTCTGATTTTTGCATTCGCCGCAACAAGTTAATTTCTTACAAAAAACATTGTCAAATATTGTCGAAATATGCTATACTGTTGCCAAGATATCGTCGCACTAAATGTACATAATACCACATCCTAAAGGAGGGCGTTTTATGGGTTCGTTGAAAAGATGGCCAAAGGGCGGAGTTTGTCTACTTCTTGCTGTTTGCATGGTGCTTACTCTGCTACCGGGTGCGGCGGCAGAGCCTGCTATTAGCGTCATCTTTGACGCAAACGGCGGGAACCCCGCCTCTCAAATCGTGGGTGCCGACTTAGGCGAGCCCTATGGAATGGTGTTTGCCCGGACTGAGCCGCCCACAAAAATAGACGAAGACCTCAGTTACTACAGCGGCCGCATTGTGTGGATGAATTTTCTCGGCTGGTTTGCCTCACCCGATGATACCGATACAGAAATTCTTCCAACAGACACCGTAACCACTGACAGCCCCCGCAGGCTATATGCCCATTGGGGACTAGGAAGCTTGCCGCTACCGGTCAGCGTCACCTTTCATGCAAACGGTGGTAGCCCTGCTACACAATCAGCAGAGACCGCCATCGGTGAAACCTATGGAGCATTGTTTGAATCCCTTACAGCACCGACAAAGGACGGATATACCTTTGACGGTTGGTTTACCGCATCTGACAACTCTGGCGCACAAGTCCACAGCATAGACACTGTGACCGCTGACAGTCCCCGCGCTCTATTCGCCCATTGGCAACGGGACGTGCCGCCACCGGTCAGCGTTACCTTTCATGCAAACGGTGGTAGCCCTGCTACACAATCAGCGGAGACCACTATCGGGAAAACCTATGGAACATTGTTTGAATCCCTTGTAGCACCGACAAAGGACGGATATACCTTTGACGGTTGGTTTACCGCATCTGATAGCTCTGGCACACAAGTCCACAGCATAGACACTGTGACCGCTGACAGTCCTCGCACACTATTTGCCCATTGGCAACGGGACGTGCCGCCACCGGTCAGCGTCACCTTTTATGCAAACGGTGGTAGCCCTGCTACACAATCAGCGGAAACCGCTCTCGGTGAAACCTATGGAGCATTGTTTGAATCCCTTGCAGCACCGACAAAGGACGGATATACCTTTGACGGTTGGTTTACCGCATCTGATAGCTCTGGCGCACAAGTCCACAGCATAGACACTGTGACCGCTGACAGTCCCCGCACACTATTTGCCCATTGGCAACGGGACGTGCCGCCGCCTCTGTTTGCCACCTTCCGCGGAAACAGCGGAGCCCCGGATATACAACTGATACCTACCACCGCTGGCACAACCTTCGCCGCACTTCTGGCAGAAATTCAAACACCGGTTCGAGACCAAAACTGGGCGTTTGCGGGTTGGCAAACCGTTAACGGTGCGATACCTGCATCCGACTATCTCATTACAACAGACACGACATTTTACGCCCAATGGACCCCCATCACCTCCACAAATCCCGCACCAACCGTCACCTTCCACGCAAACAGCGGAAACCCGCCCACCCAAACCGTAGGTGCTGAGATTGGCGAGTCTTACAGTACCGTGTTTGGTCGAATTGCCTCGCCTACGAAAATAGACGAAACCCTGAGTGCCATCAACAACACGGTGGTCATGATGGAGTTTGTTGGTTGGTTTACCGCACCTGACAACTCCGGCACACAAATCCACGGCACAGACATGGTAACCGCAGACAGCCCCCGTACCCTATACGCCCATTGGCGGAGCGGCACCATTCCTGATTTAGAGTTGACCTTTGACGGAAACGGCGGCACACCGGGCACCCAAGCCGTCCGTTTGCCCTCGGCGGCGGGCCAAACGTTTGCCGATGCCACAGCCGAGATTGTTTCGCCCACACGGCATGGCTATCACTTTTTGGGCTGGGCGGTCTTGTTTGACCCGGCAGGGCTGGTTTTTTCTCCCATCCTCTCACCGTCAGAGCCTTTGCATCGCCTCCCAAACACGTTTTACGCCCAGTGGGCGGTGAACACGTCCATGCCGCGGGTTACGTTTGATGCAAACGGCGGCACTCCTACTACGCAGACCGTAATCGCCGCCATGAATGAACCCTATGACGCACTGTTCGGGCGATTGACCCAGCCCACGAGAGCCAATATGGAGTTTGTCGGTTGGTTCACCACCCCCGACGGCCCCGGTGTGCAAGTCCATCCAACCGACCGGGTAACCGCCACCAGCACAATACACGCCCGCTGGCGCAACATTGCTGCTCCCAATATCATGGTAAGCTTCTACGGCAATGGCGGCAGCCCCCAGAGTCAAGATATCCGCTATGCCCAAGTTTCCGGCGCAACCTTTGCCGAGGCATTTGCTATGATCGCTACACCCACCCGGGCGGGCCACCGTTTCATCGGCTGGGCCGGTGTCAGTGTTGCAGGGGATGTATCGCCTATCATTTTACCCACCGACCCCATCCGCCCCGGCACTTTTTATGCTCAATGGGCCCCGGATAATATTCCCACGGCTTTGCGCATCACCTTCCACGCCAACGGCGGTAGCCCCATCACCCAGACGGTGGATGCAGTTGTCGGCGAACCCTTCCATGCGCTGTTTGCACGGATTCAGCAACCCATACGAGTAGATGAGGAACATAGCACACCGGATGTAGACCGAATGATGACCTTCAACGGTTGGAACACAACGCCACGCTATGGCGGGATGTCAATTGGGCCAAATGATATTGTGACAGCAGATAGTCCGCAGGTGCTATATGCAAGATGGATTGGCGCAGATGCCCCCATCACGCCGGACAGTACAACCATCCACTTCATGGGCAATGGCGGAACCCCAGCACATCAAGTGACACATGCATATCTGGGTAGTCCTTACGAAACGGCCATGGCACGGGTGGCCCAGCCCGCAAGAGAGGGGTTCACCTTCACAGGGTGGTTCACACAATCGGCGGGCGGTGTACAAGTAATGCCGACAGACCGGATGCGTACCCATAATTATGCCGCCAGGCTCTACGCCCAATGGGAACCGATAGAAGAGTCTACCCCACCTCCGCCGCCGCATATCCGTTTCCATGACGTAGCCGCTGGCCGTTGGTATTATGACTATATCCAATTCGTCGCCCAACGAGATATGATGCAGGGCACCGGCGGTGGCGCATTCTCGCCCAACTGGGACTTGAGCCGTGCCATGCTGACCACCATTCTCTGGCGGATGGAGGATGCGCCCACAGGAATTCCGCCCTCAGATTTTCTTGACGTGGCAACCGGCCGATGGTACAGTGACGCTATCGCTTGGGCCTTCGACACCGGCGTTGTGTTAGGCAAAGGCCCGGACACCTTCGCCCCGGCCGTTTCCATCACCAGAGAGCAGTTTGCCGTCATGCTGTTCCGCTTCGCTGAAGGTGCAGGGTTTGACATTACCGTATGCCCTGACTTCACTTGGGATCACTTTACGGATCAAGATGCCGTGAGCAACTGGGCCACTCGCGCCATGCGCTGGGCCGTTTACAATGGATTCATCACCGGAACTTCCGCAACAAGACTCCATCCCCAAGGCAACGCCAGCCGCGCCCAAACCGCAGCCATTCTCATGCGGTACCTACAGGCCGCAGAGTAATTCCCCTCCATCCATTTAGGAGCGGCGGCTCATCAGATGGAACAGAGGGGAATCCCCACCGAGAGAGGGAATATAAATCGGGAAATCCGAGCATTAAATCGACAATTACGCAAGCTAAAGAGAAAAAGGAAATCAGCAAATCCGCCATGTCGCTCTCGGAGCGATTGCGGCAGATTGACCGTATTCGCAAGAGGGCAAGAGAGACTATGCCGAAACATCAGCCCCGCCGTGACAGAGGGTGGGAGATGGAACACTAGAACGGCGATGGGGGTTAATCGGTGAACAGGCCCCCTAAAAACGGACATTGCGAAAAAGGGACTCCTGATGTAGAATGAGAAACTACGTTAGGAGTCATTTTTATGAAGAATCAATATGGACATCTCATACTTGAGAAAGTATTGGCGATGAAATTGGACGGCAATAGTCACCGTGAAAT
>Ga0123352_10008687_pt1 | contig 15815 bp, 11 predicted proteins | sample TergutLab28metaG_FD_89700 | JGI IMG/M metagenome (GOLD analysis project Ga0123352, IMG submission 89700) | Labiotermes labralis P1 segment gut microbial communities from Petit-Saut dam, French Guiana - Lab288 P1 | ecosystem: Host-associated > Arthropoda: Insects > Digestive system > Gut ... | reverse complement strand
TTCACGGAACCCGAAGGTTCATTACCGCACTCACAAGCGTCCGCCACCTGTCTCTATCCTGGGCCAGCCCAATCCAGTCCATATACCCACATTCCACCTCCTGGAGATCCATCCTAATATTATACACCCATCTACGCCTAGGTCTTCCCAGTGGTCTCCTTCCCTCCGGTTTCCCCAGCAACACCCTATACACCCCCCTCTCCTCACCCATACGTGCCACATACAAAAATATTAAGGTCAATATAGTTGTTCTCCTTTTCGTTAGTTTGTGTTATCAAACTGAAAGCTAAATAATATTTTCGCCTTATTTCACATTTTTTGAAACTGTATTTAAAACTCCATGCTTTTTCCAAGGCACATCATCATGCACCGTTTTACACTCCACAAATATGTCGCACTACTCTCACTTCCTCCTAACAAGCATAAATTCCGCAAGGCTGTTATTACTGATTGCTAGTACTACGACGTTGGGATATTTTGTAGTTACATTTTTCGTACAACGCTTCGTGAAAATTCATTAAATGGTTAGGGAGTGTGAAAGGAATGTCGTTTCATTTTTAGGAGAAGAGTGGACAAGATAATTCCTTGACGTTTGTGTGACCGTGCATCGCTAGTACAATGATATCACCAACCAACAAGATGCAGCAAAATTTGTTTTATTGATTCTTTTAAGCTTGTTCTACATGTTTCGGGCGACAGTTTTGCCCATCTTCAGGAGCACTTGGACTGTATATAGAACTTTTTGGAACAATGTACCAACTCTGCTGTCTTCTGCCGACCGGTGACACAGATTGGATGGTACTGGTTAAACCAGGACCAGTTCTATCCAATCTGTGTCACCGGTCGGCAGCAGACAGCAGAGTCGGTACACTGTTCCAAAAAGCTCTATATACAGTCAAAGTGCTCCTGAAGATGAGCGAAACTGTCGCCCGAAACATGTAGAGCAAACTTAAAAGAATCAATAAAAGAAATTTTGTTGCATCTTTTTGGTTCCTGGTGTCATTGAGAAAATGCCTACTTTTTTCCTACATGGGAAATAACAGATGGTATAAAATTTTATTATGGAAGTTATTGTGCACTTGAGCAAGCTGTATGTTAGCAATATATGTTGCAAAGGCAGCGCAAGAGTTACACGGACTATTTGTACAATTCAAGTCCTCCTTATCACATGAAATAAGAGTATAAAATTAGTTTATTAGATTAACCTTTAGACGCCTAATGTCAACTATAGTGGTCGTACCGCACCGCTAACCTCTAAACTTGCATTTTATATATTTATTCAACAAATATAGGTACTGAATATTTTAAACATGTTATATACTCTCCGTTTTTTTCTCTTAAAAATGCAGTTTGTTTCATAATTCTAATGTATTTGATTCCTGTATTATTCACATTTTATATACAGGGTGTGCTAAAATTAAAAAAATAATTCCAGCGCCAAAAGGTTAAGTCATATATTTTTTAAGTTGGTGGTAATTCCGTACTGTGATATGTATTTTGAGTTCAACAAGCTTATTCTCGAAGCAGTCTGGATTTGGACCTGTATATCTGTTTTACCCAAATCTAAAGAATCTTTCTTTCCGAATGCTATAACTTTGTGATGTAGGCCGCGACAAATATCGTCCACATAATTTTCCAATCATTAAAAATCATTCTATTTTCGACGCTGTACAAGCTTTAGAGTTGAACAAGCATCACCGCTACTATCAACTTGGACAGACAAACAGTTCACCATTATGCTGTTATTTCAAATACCTCGTGAGACGGTAAGAGACCAGTGATAAGTGCCATCGTAATGTTACTGAAATTGATAGTAGGCGATTTAGATGTGATCTGTACCATTGCTCACATTTCTGTGCAGCTCTGAATGTTCGTCGTCTGTTCTCGAGAGTAGAGTAAGTGTGTTTTGTGGGATGAGGTATTTGGCTTAAAACATTTCTAGGAGTTTTGGAAAGACTGTGTAGAATAACACTAGCGTGCGCTTTGGCAGAACAGACGGAAACTACGGTTGTGTACTAAAGAAGGTTGAAAGTCGTTCCAGTTTGTTAATGGAGAAAAGATAAGGAAAACCTTTTCAGCCATCTGTCTGTCCACAAGTTGGCGCCTCTGTACGTAAACTAAATGAAAGATAATACCACTTTACTGCCGAGAAACAGATTTTTTGTTTTGTGCTGGATGTAGAAAAATTGTTCTCTGTAGTTGGTCCGGGGCACTAAAGGTTCGTTTTTTGTTCTTCCTATGTAGTTTGGTTGTTGTTGAGGAGAACTGGAGTAAAAAACTCAGGTCTCTATTCCTAAATCTTCATTACGGCTGACCAGATATACCTTTGGCCAAGAAGGAGGTGGTTACCGCAAAAATGTACGTAAAGAGTCCTATTGCAACAAAGAAGTTTGATTTCCTCTAAATGCAGGGCGGCAGGAAACTTGTTATAATAAAGTTAACTTCGGCTATTTTTCTGTAAGAGTGTCATGGCAGAGCGAAATATTTCCCTTTCCCTCATTCCGAATACGTCATATTTATCCAACTCAGCAGGAAATGCACCTGTTTTTTTGCACATTTTACGAGATTATGGACGAGTAACCAAATTAGTGAATTACATTTGTAGGAAGCCAGTGCATGTTTTTTATTCAAATACAAGCATTTCAACACAAATTTTATTTATTGACAAGAATTTGCCTTTGTTTTAAAAATAAATTTCTCTTAGGTTGGTCTTAAGAAGCCATTATGAAACACTTACTATAAAAATATAAATACAGGAATGTAAATAACTTTAAATCTTTTATTTTCTTTTAAATTAATTGGCTCTTATGCCTCATAATATTTTTTATTAAAATTGTCCCTCCGTAATTTGAAAGGTAGGGGTGCAATTTAAAGCGATGCAATTTAATAGTGTTTAAAGGAGGTTTAATAACATGGCTAATTTATTCGTCCGTACTTTAAACACTATATTTATAGGTGTATTCCTATTTCCCACGTTTTACATTACCTTGAAAAAAGTAAAAAAAAAAAAAAAAATACATTCACTACAACATTTTTCCATAGTAGCAAGATACTGTTTTGTAAACAAATGGGGTGATGTGATAAACATTTTTGCATATTTCTCCAAAAATTCCCTCTGTTATACGCTCTTTCTAGATTCGAAATCAGTACTTTAGAAACTACAGACGTAAACAAGTCTTATTGAGAAAACAGAAAACAAGTCTCACTTTAGGAGTCTTTGTTTAAATATTCCGCGCTTGAAGAGGCACCTTGTAACAATTTTGGGAGGAAAGTTGTGATTTTGTGGCATAATCATACAGAACCTGAATATTGACGTGATACTTAGAAAGAAATAACAAAGAGAACTTAGAATAGTGACACTTAACCTCTTTACAGGGTATTGCAAATTCGTGTACCAAAATTACAGGCGGCATGTTATAACATCTGGAGGAGGGTAAGCAGTGCCTTTGTATGGGAATTTTACGTCTAGTTTAGACAGACAACTCGTATTAGTAACTGCACATTATGGTACTACAGCACTGACAGCTAGAAGCAACTCGCTCATCAGAATCTCATGTCATTTGTAATTCGAAAGCCGTGGCCAGGCAGGGCCTACTTGTTATGCCGCTCGCTGCTGCCAGATGGCGCCTTTAATATTGGAGTCTTCACTGCCTGCTTCTCATAGCAATGATAATAATTAGACATTTCCTGCACATGCGCACTCTGTTTCAGCGATAGCTTTCCGTCTGAAACATTTCTCCCACAGTTAGGGTTTTACAAATTTGATCAGATGTGTTCTGTTCTGTGCAAGAAAACAGCATAAATATAATGTGGCGACAATAAGAATAAGCAGATAATTGCTGCTATGTGTACTGTAGGTTTGAAATAAAGAAAAATTATCTATTATGTGCTATGAAGGAGATGAATGTCGAAGTTCAAACATAATAATAAATGCTCTTTTTTTACGTTTTGTGACTGGATTGCGGTAAAAATTGGAGCAAAAGGTAAATAAAAGGAAATTTAAAAATTTGAAAATTTAAATATCGTAACAAAGTAACATAGGCTATAAAAATTGTGTTCATCAAGTAATTAATAGTGGATTTCTTGCCTTTTACAGAAGTCAAAGTTTTTACTACCTTTCTTATGACTAACGAGCGTTGGTTCGTATCCTGAGAACGGTACATTCAATCCACACCCTCACACTTCCGTTTTGTAAATCCCGCTTTTATTAAGTTTCTCTTATCTAAGTATATTTTCAAACAACGCTTTATTTATTCAACAGCTATAGCTGTATAGCTTTACCCTCTGTAGCAAGCCATATTATTTAGGCGCCTAATCACCGGTCGTAGCTAAAATTTGCAGCCTCCACCTTAGCGACATGTACATATTACTGTATAGCATTCTTTCTATGAACTTCATGTAACAACACAAATAACTCTTTCCATTAAGGAGCCAATATTGTTGTCACTTGAAAAACTCAGAGCCCATTAAACCTCGTTGTTTCTCACATAACAAAAATCAACATGAATGCTCCGTGACAGATTAAACAAAAATTTCGTAAAACTTCAAGTCTGACAATTACCAAATAATACAAAATAAATATTTTGTGATTGCCATGAATAACTGTACAAGCTATCCGATTCCATTGTGCCACAATTTGCACCAAACTACCAAAACACGGAGATTACGTTACTTGTGCAGTTTCTGCAGTGTGTCTCTCGAGAGTTCCGTAGGTTTTTCAAAGCGAGTTCTCCATAGACTGCAATCAAGTGCTTTCTCTTTCAATTTACAGTGTTTTCTTTTTCCTTTAAGATCATATTACAATGAAATGCAGAGGGCAGGATCATATACCTGATCACTATTTCACCTGCGAGCAGCAGGAGCAGGACCCCTGCTGTGACATATTCTCGCCCACAAATTCTGGGTCATGACATGTACGGAGGATAGGCTAGGTGGGACTTTACAGTGTCACGAGTTCAAGTAGAAGCGCAGAACAACATATATTCTTTACGCTGTGGGGTGTGTAAAATGCTTCTTTGCTGAAGTGTCTCCACAGGTTAAATGCAATATCTGCAGTGAACTTAGTGATTTTGGTATTCCCTCACACTCATTTGTTTCCTGCGGGATGTGTAGGATGCCGTGAAAAGTGTCGTGTGTTTACAGTACGGATTTAAACCTCACTTAGCAGTTCGCTGGTGTATATAAAACTTATTAGGATCAAGGACGGGAAATAAAAAAGGAAGAAAGAAAGGAATAGGGAAGTGTTGTGAAATTTGGTTTCCAAAAATACAAATTACATATTATAAATTATCATTATTATTGTATTACATTTACATCTTTTCGTTGGTAGTGTTTGAATAAGTAAGTGTGTTAAATTAAGGAAAGTCTGCAATTGATAAAAATATATTGCCTGATACACAGGCCATTTTATAACAAAGATAAATTAATCACAATTTGTTTTCAAATTTGCCTTTACGTAGGCTGTTAAGAAGTCTCAATAAAATCTGCACAAATTTTCATTTTAGATTCAGGCTAAATATATTGAAGTTAATAAAATTAAAGATATGCTATAAACGTAAACAGAGAAAAGACAATAGTCACGTGTAAAAAGAGTGGTCTAGAGATGTTCATATTTTGTCATCGGATTCAGAAATAATCAGAGAAGTAGGAAATAAATTCTTAAAATATTTGGCAAATTAGAGCTTCTGTGAAAACAAGTAAATAACATATTTTCATGAGTTAGGAGAAGATTTAGTCTCGGAATTCTAGTTACATTTCTGTTCAGAATATTTCTTCTTTTCTTCCAAAGAACTAATTAACTAACATCATGGACCAGAGTCATTCTGGACGAGCCAGGCAGGTCTCAAGAAATATCAAACATTTTCAGTCAAATTGCACTGGCCTCTGTTTCTGTAGAAGTTTAAGGAAATTGCATGTATCAATGTGATTTATTTTGCTGCAACTGGTGTTTCGGTAGGCGTAGGAAGTTTAATGCCCCAAAATCTAAGTCTACAAGTAAAAACCAATGACCGGTATTTTGACTGAATTCTGGTAAACTTTATAACTCACCGGCATAATGAATGTTTCTTACTTTGAAACCTCAATCTTTTTTGTTAGGTTCAATGAAAATGACATCCCTGTTTGTAATACAAAATATCGTTCGTTTGTTACTTGTGTATGAATGAATTAACTAAGAGCCAGAACAGGAACTTGTTTCAAAACCTTAAAATCCCTAATGATATCAAGATTTTTCTTCTCCTTTTTCTTCTTCTACTTCTCCTTCTCCTCCTCCTCTTTCTCCTCCTCCTCTTTCTACTCCTCCTCTTTCTCCTCCTCCTCTTTCTCCTCATCCTCTTTCTCCTCCTCCTTAGATGGCACTAGAGTCCATTGCGGACTTTTTTTCATCTTAATTAACTTCTCCCAGGCAGCTCTGTTTTTTGAACTCTCTTTCCAGTTTTAAATTTTGCAAAGACCCTTCCTAAGTTATTCGAAAACCACAGGTCTATCTCTGTGTCAATTCAACCACCACTGAAATTTATCATGAAAGGGTTGAATCCAGGCCATACTTTCACATTCTTCATTTATCCTAGTACAGTTTATAGTGGTTTCCTACTTAATCTTATTTTTCCTGAATGTTTTTTCCGCTGAGATTTTCCGAAGAAAGCTTGCGTTTAGAGCAAATTGTAGATTGACAGCAGAAGCCACAACCTACACAGCAATAGTCTTATGTACAATACAGCTCTTGTTTCCTCCTGGCTTACATCATACATTTCCCACTTCATACATAATTTCTTTTCTTAATGGGTTAAAGATTGAAACTAACGAAGCTTCTTTTATGCAATTTTTTCCACGCTGTTTTTCATCTATCTTTTCAGACTCAATTTTATTTAGTCATTTATTACGCATGGGGTGGCACGCGTTAGCGAGTCGGTCGAGGCACTGCTGTGTAAGGTCGCGGGTTCGATTCACGATTATGTCACTGGAAGTTTTATTTGACGTAATCCTTCCGCTAGCGTTATGGCCATGGGATCGACTCAACCTCTAACAGAAATTGGTACCGGGAATATTTCGTGAGGGGCAAGGACGTTCGATACTTAGGGCTGAAACTACTACCCTCATGTGCCGATTGTCTTGAAATCTGGGCATCTCCTCCTCCTGGAAAACTCAGGGTCTGTCCAGGTATCTACACGGATTGCTTTACCTTTGCTTTATTACATATGAAAAGCCCAAACTGTCTTTTATATGTTCAGACACATAGACATACACCAAATCTTCAGCATTTTGCATCACACAAAGACGAGTGTAATTTTCGTGTACATGATAAGTGAAGTAGTAGGTAATAAACCGTAACTTCAAACCTCTTCTCAACAGTGAAAAATTTTCCAGAGCGCTAATTATTGAAGATTCCGGTCTTCTGGATGTTACGCGGTGTAGCGGATAACTTTACGTATCCCGTCGTCCCGTCAGAATGCTGGGATATGTTAAATTACCGCCAAAGCAACGCAGCATTCCGGAAGAAGATTCTCTCCCGTAATGTGATGGCAGGCTGAGAACCCAGTCGTCAGTAATATATCCTAGTTATGATAGGTACACTTTTATCTTGAACTAGTCTTTATCCTGTAGTTTCTCAGGCTATAGCCCAAGTCGTTAGTGATTTTAATAGAAAGTAAATGAAACAAGTTTCAATTTAAATCAACACAAAGACCAAAGAGAATGGAATTCGAATTAGAATCTCTGTTGTGTAATACAATTTTATCTGAAGGATATACAGAGGACGCTTGTCTAAGACAATAACTATACATTATAAAACAGTATAATATAATTTATCATTGTCACAAATCTTGAGGGATTCAAAGGACTTAATATTTCACAGTTGACTGCGGGAAATGTAATTTGGGTTCGTCATATTGTGTGGTGACGTTGGGAGGACAGATAGAGGGGTGGGAGTAACAGTGCAGCTAATAACATTCTCATAATTGAACATTCCACGGTCTCGCATAATAGCAATTAACCGCAATTATGGCATGCGGCACAACAATGACGGCTACTGGCAACTCGGTAAACAGTAGCACGCTGTCGGTTCGATGGACTCTGGTGCGGGTGGCACAATACGTACTCATCCAATGGTTTGCGGGCTCCACTATTCTATGTGACGTCATTATGCCGTGTGCTACATGGTCCGTACAATCGTTCTTATTGTGGTCCTGAAGCACCAGTCGAAATGAATGTTAACTCACCAAGTTATGGACTTTGACCCCTAGAGTTTACCCTTTGTGTCTAGCATTGTAATGTCCGGTGATGATTACGACAAAGCAAGCGATTGTAGTCCATGTCCCGTTGCACCCAGGCGTGTGAGCGTGACCATGGTGTGAAAATCGTGCCTGATTCGTTTGGAAATTACGAAATTACGACGTCGAAATAAACACAAATATTTCACCTGAATCAGTAAGTCTTCTGCATCTGTTACTGTCGCGACTACTTATGTGCGAGAGGGGTAAAGTTAAGTACCTTAAAACAGCCGTCTCATCTATTTGCTTGATGGTGTTTATGATGACAATGTTAATCGCGACGTTATTTGCCCAATTCGTAGGATTTATTGCTAGCATAATGACAGTGGGCGAACAGAGATCTGCGCGTCACTTCTCGATCAAGACTGTTACATTGATACGTATGAGTTACTGCACTCAGCACATTAAAACTAGTTTGTCCGTGACTCTAAAGCACGCACAATAAAGCGGATAGGAGGCTTCGAAGTAAAACCACAAACATTCAAACGTTTGTCGTTAATTGGAAGATCGGTGTCTGCAATTGTAGACTGGAAAATGCTGCCCTTACCCCGATTTGGTTGGGCTGGACTTGCAATTTTAGAGTAATTGGGCATGTATTTTAAGGATAGTTTGTTTTTTGTCACTTGAAAAATGTAGAGACGAATGAGAAGAGAGTAGGGTGAATTGCTTAGAAGTGAAAATAACTGCTTCCAGGAATACAAGGATGGAGGAGAAAATGTGGGGATAGAGAAGAATGGAGGAGTTTTTGAGGGAGACCAGGGCACAGAAGAGCTTGTATTGCTATATGTGGTTGGATGAATGGACAGAAAGTAAATAGGAATAAAATTTCGTAGCCTATTTCAGGGCTTTACATAAACAGGAATTTAGGAATAGTCAATTTTGCTGTCGAGGATTGAAGTGATACACCATGAAAAAGACGTAGCTATAGGAATGCTTGAGCTAGTGTGTTATTTAAACTGGTTTCCTTATACTGAGTTACAGTAACATAAAGTGAGATATGGTGGGGTGTATATAATTTAGGAACAGGGAGGATGGAAACTTGCATAATTATGTCATAGTATTTCATCATATGTTGTGGGTGTGAACAAATGCACATTCATCATGATATTGAGGTTCAGGTCCGTAAATAAAATCTGGATTGGCCTGGCTGGACATATGATTTAGATATAAAAACCCAACGACAGATTTTGGGGGACTGGGAATGATTTTGATTTTTTTACGGAGGTTGTAGGGACAATTAACTTCGAATATTCGCAATGGAGTTCTCGATAGCTTATACGAGTAACAAAAGACTTAAGTACGTCCCTATCGTATACGGTACTGGCTAATAAGAGTACTATTGGCGTTAGGTGTCCTTTCACTACAACATACGTAGTCAAAAGAAAGTGCTTAGAAACGAAAGTTTTGTATACAGAGAAAATATTGTACTATACTCGATGTATGAGAAAAGACACCTGATGTACCCTGCGTGGTACGATATGGTCGTGTTCACAATAGGATACAATTTACAACATTATGTGACTGCACAATTACCTGCACAAGTGTATGTCTTGATATAGTGTCACTAAACACACACCAACAAATAAATTAAAGTAATAAAGGTATAGGCTATTTTAATTATTTTGAAAATAAGAGGCATTATAAACAATGTGTTTAGATAACAGAAAACTTTAAGACAAGAAGAATAAAATTATACAATACACTATATATACCAGCTTCGTTATAGGGTAGTGAAAATTGGACCATTCAAGCAAGAGCCGAAAGAAGAAGAACGACAGCAAGATTAAACATGAGAAATACATAGATTGCAGAGGAATTCAATACAGCCCCTGTTTAGGACAAAATACAGGACTGCAGGAGAAATGTAATAGACATGTGAACAGAATGGCTTGTAACAGGTTACACAGGATAATAAAAAAGGACATATCAAAAGGCATAAGGAAACATGGAAGTCAATTGAAGAGAGTTCTGGATGCGTGAGACCGAAATTGGTCATCAAGTGGCCCAACTCCGTGATAAATACATGATGATTATGATGATGATGATAGCGACGACGAACTATTCAATTAAACAACAAATTGTCCAATTAATGAATTTAGTCATTTAAAAAGTTTGATTTTTAATTAGGTTAACTATATATTAATAATAATTAAATAAGTAAATAAATAAAGATGCACTTGAACACTAAGGGATTAAATAATCGAAAAAATATATGAAAACAAAAAATGAAGAAGAAAAATATGATTTATGGAATATTTAATGAATAAATAAGAAATTGTTTGACACTTTAGTTTACGTAAATAATTAAACAACAACATAAAAAGCCAGGGGATTGAATAACTGAGAAATTTGATTAAGCAATGAATGAAGTAGAAAACTGCTTATATAATAACATAATTAAATAAAGAAACTACATGTTAAAGAAAACAAGTATTAAATAAATAATGTTTGTTTACTGTCGTTTCTGTCTGAATTCACTTGGTTTACGCACGGCTGCTATAGCAATCATATAAGAGAACTGGGTCAACAGAAAGTCAACAGTTACTTGGTAATGTGCTCACTAAGTTGCTCTGTGAGCAGCAAGTTGACAAACTTAAATCATATCGCAGATCTGTTGCAATCTGCACGCAAATGGCTGCAGAGATTGTGAAGTTCTGAGGGGGCAGTTCAGATCATAGCACGGAACATTTCCAGGATATCTGGGGCTCCGTCTTCACGTATTGGCCACGTGTTTCCGACGTGTTGTGTTATGTTGCTTGAAGCTACAGGCTACAGTCTTGAACTATTTCCTTTCCTAAAGCAGAATCTGACATCAAACACGTCAATACTAGCATATAAAACACACTATTTAAATTTGTTTAATTATGAAATTTGCTTTCTCACATCAAGGAAGGAACATACACTAAAGCTTACTGATAACATGAGCTGATGATAATTGTGGTACATACAGCGACACCGTCGACTATCTAGGTTACACGACGTCGTGGTAGATGGGCGATATTAATGTGGAGTATCAGAGAAAAGAGAATTTACATAGAAAGACCGAAGTTCTCCGAGAAAGACCTGTAGAAGGGCCACTTCGTCCACCAAAAACTTGGACCTATGGAAGAGTATCGGTCAAGTCTTATTTAAGGCGCCGTCCTGCAATAATCGTAGGGGGAATGAAGAAAAATACAAACTTCTAAACTTATGGTGCCGTAAATCCCCTTCTGCACAAACTGGAAAAGCTAACATTTCAAACCACAATTTTGGTTACTGGTTTCAGTTAATAATGTTGTTATCGTCGTCGTCATAATCATTCTCATCATAATCATCGTAATTATAATCTACTCATTATCATCCTCATCATAATCTAGAACTTCTTCTTCTTAGCCATGAAAATCAGTGGCCTGTTATCTACTTTACAGATGCTTTAAATCACAATAAAATTTTTTATATATAAAACGCAATTAAATATTTACATATTTTGATTGTGTTTTAAGACACGCGTTCGTCTACACTGCACACTAATTGGTATTGTTTTCCTGATTTACACCATGCAGTGAATGCTGACATATAGGCCTACGCACCACTTGATTCTAGGACCGTGTGTGCAAAAACATTCATAACAATGTCGCACCTAATTTGATGTTTCGGTGTTTTAGTTGGAGATATCAAAACACGCCGACCTGTTTAGAGATCCGGAACGTCTGCATGGTGTATGTCTTTAAAAAAATCCTCCAAGAGGCATAATTTTCTGAAATTTTAAATTCACAGTGACAATATACTTTGTGTGTAGTACCATTTCATACAATATTCCGTTCCGTAAAATCACTGTGATTATTGTGTGTAGCCATGAAGAGCGCCAAAAAACAAATTGTTCTGTATCGACTTCCTCATAGATTCTTATCGATCTTTCAAAAATGTCCAAGAAAAATATCGCACATGACTTAAGCATAGATAGAAATTTAATTAAATGTTACCTTCATTGGAATATTTCACGACAGGATAAATATAAAAAGGAACTAGAAGAAAGGAAAATTTATACAAAGCAATGTATGTAATATTCAGTGATGTTTTACATTCTGTTTGTAAAACAGACATCTGTTGACACTAAACAACGCGAAATTAAAAGGGCAAAAAATGATAAATTCTGATGGTAAAAGGTTCAATCCAAATATTAATATACCTAGAAGTTTTGGTACCTAAACTTTACTAACCCAAAGTAGATGTCATCATTTTGGTAGGAATTTGTGCTTTGGTATGTGGGAGTTAAAGTCGATAATTAGTGTAATCATACCTTATACCACTCATGGCACGTTACACTTTTCATGGCATCGGTGAAGTTTTTCATTTTAATTTGAAGATTAGTGACACTTAATTGAAATCAGAATGTAGTTAGTTCAGCATTAAGGTGGAGTTAATTTAAATAACAGATCATTGAGCTTCATTTAGACGTCTCTAATTACAAAATTTGTGAGGCTTTAACGCCTACACTTTCCTTCTCACTGCGGGCAGCCGTTTGAGGTTTTGCGCTCTGGCGCGCGGCAACACAAGTAATTATGACGTCAGTGCAGCGTGATTCAGACTCCATCCGCACCCTCCATTCTGTGGCTTTCTTCCTCATTTACTCGACAGAACCGAGCTGTGATCCTTGCCGTGAACAGACTTTTATTCTTCAAGCCAAAGGCAGCGCTTTTCTCCCTTTTACCCTTAGCTTATATTATGCTGCATTGGAGGCCTTGATAGAAGCCACCGGAAGTTTGCATCATTAGAGAGCTCGTCCTTTAATGTTGGGATAGACAAAGAAGGAATATTTTATGAGTTAAATAAATGCCCATCTCCTGCAAAAAAGTGACTTAACAAGATCAACACAAATGCAGGCTCATAATATTAAAGGGATCCAAAACAGCTAGATTGTGATCATGGGATATTTACTAAAATGAGTCAAAAGAAATCTGTGTTGCATTATAGGTTTAAATACTAGCGGTGCTGAAAGAGTTCGTAGCAGGCGCTTTTCACACGAATGATTAAAGAATTCTGGAATTCTGGAGCATAATTGAGGCAGAATTGCGGTTTCGATCGTAATTGCCTATACATATGGAGAAAGATAAGGCTAAATTCGTTTACATACTCTTACTACACGGTCATAAGATACTACAAGTGTTACAAGGTATGATCCAATCAGTCAGTTCTTCTTCATTTGAACAAATACACGTAGGCCTACGTCGTGTATATTATGAGTGCAGTACAATTTATTGTGGTTACGTTTCGGTCCGATAAGAAAACTGCACAACCCTTTATCAAGAAGCCACGAAAATTTTATCATACAGGTGACGGGTACCGAGATTCAGCGGGTAAAATCTTATATCATAAGCTGGCGGTTACGATTTGGATTTTAGGTACATGGGCAAGTTATCGCGCCTAATTTGTTTCGAGGTTTATTCTGTTTTTCCAGATTAAGAGGTCAGTGACAATTTATGTAAAGAATTAGGCCTTACTCGTCAGCTTCAATACTCTTCCTAACGGAATTGTGTTTGAGTAAACCTCAGCAGACCACAGGGTGGTGAAGATACCCTGCAGGCAGCTTGATATACAGACGGACTCTACGCTGCATACGGCCACGGCTTGGAATTAAGTTCTCGGCTTTCAGGTGCGGCATAACATCTGGCGTCATCGACGGGGGTTTCAGCTAGATTAACTCTTGCTCTGGTGCGGCGACGCCACAGAAGTTGGTAACGGTAACGCGAGGAGTGGGCACCAACTGAATACTGTCATCTTAACTGTGTAGACTGCATGTGTACGTGTGTGCAGTGTATGTATGTATGTATGTATGTATGTATGTATGTATGTATGTATGTATGTATGTATGTATGTGTGTATGTAAGTATGTGTGTGTGTATGTGTGCGTGTGTATGTATGTATGTATGTATGTATGTATGTATGTATGTGTGTATGTGTGTATGTATGTATGTGTTTGTGTGTATATATGTGTTTGTGTGTATATATGTATGTATGTATGTATATATGCATGTGTGTATGTATGTAGTTATGTATGTATGTATGTACGTACGTATGTATGTACGTACGTACGTACGTATGTATGTTTTTGTGTGTATATATGTATGTATGTATATATGCATGTGTGTATGTATGTGTGTATGTATGTAGTTATGTATGTTAGTATGTATGTATGTATGTATGTATGTATGTATGTATGTATGTATGTATGTATGTATGTATGTATGTATGTATGTTAGTGTATATGTATGTTAGTATGTATGTTTATATATGTATGAATGTATGTATATATGTATGTTTAGTAAGTATGTTTGTATGTATGTATGTATGTTAGTATGTATGTATGTATGCCAGTATGTATGCGTGTATATATGTTTGTAAGTATGTATGTACGAGTATGTATGTTTGCATGTACGAATATGTATGTTTGTTTGTATGTATGTATGTATGTATGTATGTTAGTATGTATGTATGTATGCAAATAAGGGTGGTAAATGAAACACATATTGCTTTGTTTACTCTTTTTATAAATAAACAAAAAACCTGCGGACTGCAAAAAAATTACGTTAAGGAACGCAACCTTCGAAACTATTGCAGTCACCTCATAAATATTTTATGTGATTTTACAGAGACTAAAACACGAAAGAGGACAGACACTTCTCCAGTGCCATTCCGTTAGAGAGAGTGGATATTTTCTCAAATAGCTTACATATGTGTGTTAAATTTCTTTACAAATATGTATTTAAACCATCAGAGTAAGATGTCCTCGTCACAAGTTGAACATACTTGTATTCAGCACTTCTGTCTTTGCTCAGCATATTATTACATCTGCATATTGTTTTATCGACTTAATGTTTGTTCTTCGCTCACATACCTCACACATAACAACAAATATCTGTTTTTATTTATATCAAGCTTGCTTCTTTAAAACGCATTTCGAAGAATGAATGCCGACATACATTCTTATGCGGTTCCTTTATTAAATTCTTTTATGTTCTTGAAATTACAATTATGTTTCTTTAATTCCTTTTTATCCATTTGTTTCCTCCACCCCTTGTCGTTTCGTTTCGTTACATATAGCTCAGATAATTTTAATTTTATTCTTCCCTCACTTTTAATTTTCGATTAATTTTTAATTTGTAACTATGTACTTTCATTTCGTTATCGTTTATTCTTTACTCTTTTCATAAAATCATTTCTTTATTTTTAATTTTTTACTTTAATATTCCTGCTAAACACCTCTTGCGCACGGAATAGGAAATAGCTTGTTCCATAAAAGGCGTGCTGTTTCATGACTAATTGAGAAATTATTACGTTATGTGCAAGAAAGGACCGTCTGACTGGTGTTAGATTTGTAATTCCGAATCTTTTAGCTTTTTCTTTCATTTTTCTATTTCATCCTTTCCTTTTTTTTATACCTTTTTAAAATTTTAATTGACCTAAAGTTCCAGAAGAACTGAATGTTTAAGAACACGGGTGTTTTAACCTAAAATATTGCAGTCGTGACCAAATTAAGGAAGTTTTTATCGGTCATAAAAACAAAGTGAC
>Ga0123352_10008684_pt1 | contig 15817 bp, 9 predicted proteins | sample TergutLab28metaG_FD_89700 | JGI IMG/M metagenome (GOLD analysis project Ga0123352, IMG submission 89700) | Labiotermes labralis P1 segment gut microbial communities from Petit-Saut dam, French Guiana - Lab288 P1 | ecosystem: Host-associated > Arthropoda: Insects > Digestive system > Gut ... | reverse complement strand
GTCACCCGGTGGCAGTGGTTATTTTACATGTAAACAAAACATGAAATTGGTTACTACTAGATTTAAGTCGGGAGGGCTACATGAGAAGCATGTAGTGGCAACTTGGAATCTTGGGAACCATCTTCATCAAGACCGCTGTGAGAACCTCAGATCTCACGAGGAATACTTCTTTAACGCTCCTCGTTAATTTTGGCAAGGCCTGTAGATAAAATCCTGAAGCATCTCGATCTAAAAAAACATCCTTGTGGTTTCCTCCACTCAGCACCACCCCATAGAAACGTCGGTCTCTGCAAGGTATGGTAAGAAGTAGAGGCCCACAACGTGTTATTTCCAATCTGCCATTCCGTCGGGCTATCACCTCACCTTATGGAAAAATTGTAGGCCATAAAATGTGCATTCTTTGAGAATAGTTTCTTCCAGCAGTTCCCAACACTCTTTTTTCCCGGTGGCCACTCAACCAGGAATAGTCTGGGGATGTGCCGCAAATGATATCTAAATCACAATATTAATGTGCTGAAACGTCGAATTGTATTCGTTTTATTCATATTTATATTAGGTCTTACAATCTTCAGTAAAGAACGTACGAATTTTTAAACAGAGATTTTCAGTTATTTAAAGCGGGTTAATACTTTTGGCAGCATTGCTTGTCCTCAACCTCACGGTGTAAGTACCCAACTGTTTCAAGAAAATTACGCAGTTGAGGGTGACGAAGATAAATCTGTTATAGATTATAGATTTATGTAGCCCCGGTGATCATTAAAATGTCCAGGATTTACAGGCCACTTAGGAAAGGGTCGAGTTTTGGGGATCGTGCGTCTGGATTTTAAAGTATGAATGTCGCACGTCCAGCACTTCAGTACGATCCTGCACACCTGGATGAAATACAGAAAGTGATAAAGGTAAATTCCTCCCTTCGCACGCCATATGGGCATGGGGGAGAGGAGTGGTAACTCGGTTTATTCTTATCTTCGGTGTCAGGTGGAGATGGTGGATATCTTGACGTTCCGGTCACATTACACCGCGGGAACGATTCCCTGGTGCCAATGAAATGGTAGGATTAACGGGTCTCAGAGCCTGTGTGGGACGTTTCGGAGGAGACATTTATCACTTGCGAATACCGGAAACCTACTAGATTTCCTCGGTTGTCATACCTGTATACAATTCACTATACCTACGTAATAAGAATCAACGAAAAGTACACTTTTTACATTAATGTTTTAATTTAATAATAGCGTCTTCGATACGCTTCGACCATCTAACTGTTCATCCGCAGAAAGACTTGTATATGCAGTTTTATGTTATTTCTTTCATGCATCCGTATAAGCAGTCTGGTCGATGGCAGTATGTGCTTGATACTAGAATACAAAAAACGTACAATTCACTCTTTGCCTGAGTTATCAAAGTTCTCTTATACAAATCAATATAGGTCACGTGTATACATATAATTTCAAAACTTTTTCCAGTAGGTATAAATAAATAATTTATACTCATTTTATCACACAGTCGCTGTTTTGGCTTGTGACTGTCATTTGACAGTGAAGATGAAGATTTAGTGCCGAAAATCTTCGCCCACTTTATAAAAGGTGTCCACAGATGTGTGTTGCGTGAGTGTATACACTGTAGGTGCTTATTTGGTGCAGTGAATATGTATGTATGATCCATCAAAATATTCGTCCATCTTTACTAAGTAAAGCCTGCACGTGATATGTAGTCACTGTTGTCTCTAATAAGATATCCGAGTTTCATTTCACATTTTCACGCTCTCTGGACTTGGAGCACTTTTGTAGTTTTGTTATTGGTTTTAGGGGCGTTAGCAAAATGGCGAAGAGCGACTATTAGTTTCGTCACGTCTGTCCGTCCGTCCGCATGGAACAAATCGACTCCCACTGGACGGATTTTCGTGAAATTTGATACTTGGAGGGTTTTCGAGAAATATGGCCAAGAAAATTTAAGTTTTTTTTTAAATCCTACAAGAATAGTGGTACTTTAAGTGAAGCCCTATGAACATTTATAATACACCGCTAAGTTATTCTTAGAATGGGAAATATTTCGGAAAAATTGTAGAGAAAATCAAAACGAACATTTTGTGTTCAAGAACTTTTGTCTGAAAATCGTGTCTTCTATGAGATAATGTGGAAAGATAGAGCCAGGCAGGCCGCAGATGACAATGTGACGCATGCTGTTTGCATGCTGGATAACTAAAGCTACAAACATACAATCAGAATACGTAGTATTTACTGCTTTACCACTGCAACAGTGGTTATTCAAACATGTCTCAGTGTTACGTTATACGTACATTTCATGTCTTTTGTGACAGATTTGTCGATAGATGTGGCATATTTATCTAGGCAGTCTTTTTCCTACATTCAGCTACTATATCCCTACGCACGGTGATTGCTACGATGAAATGATTTACAGCAGTTCAGGACTTTATAAAAAATAAAGCCACTTCCACATCTCGAAACGAAAGTGACTTTCCAGGATATTTCACACTGTGAAGCATTCAGTTCCTATAAATAATATTCAGAACTTGTAGCGTCCACTTAACTTCACACAATACACAGCTTTTCAATCAGAAGCTAATCAGTCAGCGCTGTTTAGAAACAGTGGCTCTTGTGATTCAAACGAAACACTGCAGATGGCAAAATGCAAGGAGTTTTAAACTGTGAAATCAGGCATTACATACAGGTCTAATAATGGCAGTGCTTGAAAGCAGTAGTTCTCGACCTGCGGGCCGTGAAACCTGGGGTGGCCATGGAGTGGTTGCAAGGGGTCCGTCAATTCATGTACACAGGCAGGTGAATGTGGAAACAGAACTAAGGTTGAAAATTTCATCACTTCAACCATAATTTCGATGTATGAACAAAACAGCATCATCCGTCTCATTGAATGTGTCGGTACAATAAGTAGACAAACACAGGGCTACATTCCGCAGACTAACTTCTGGCACGCATATGTGTTATTAAATATCTCTATAGAGCGGAATCCTACGTGAGAAGTTAACACTTCCTAAGCTGGTCAAAATTTTTCCCTCGTCGTATAGAACCCGAGTTATTATTATTATTATTATTATTATTATTATTATTATTTACTGCAATTGAGTTTTTACTCGGTGGCAGTAGTCCTTACACTAGTAACAAATAAGAATAAGTACATATAAACGAAACAATACAAAGCACAGCAAATACAAGTACACGTATTACCAAAACATCCACAGAGTTGTCAAAACACCCACACATTACAAACCCCACACACACACAAAACCCATACACACACACATTACAAAATCCACAAATACACACGCTCACGCACACATACAACACTTCGCCACTTGTCACTATCCTGAGCAGATAAATCCAGTACACAGCACAACACACAACACCCCTAACCTGTTTCGTACAGACACACTCTTATGTTTTACTTCTGTTTCCGCCTAGGTTTTCCACGTGGTAACTTTCCTCGGTGTTTACCCACTAAAACCCATTCCCCTACGTGACACATGTCCCGCCTATCTCATTATTTCTGATTTGGCCAGCCGAATAATGTTTGGAAAGGAGTACAGACCATGAAAATCTTCATGCCACTTCCAGTACTTTACCTGATCCCCCGTACATCCAAATATCTTCCTTATCACTTTATTCTCGAACACCCCATCATGCTCAGCTTATGCTCTTTCCTCGCAGTGACAGACCAGGTTTCAATGCCCACTTATTTATTATTATTTACAAATATATGGCTATGCTGAAGTGGTTAACGAAATTAAGCTTTATTTAAAGCCTGTCTGAATTCACAGCAAACTTTCGTCGTTATATTTCCTCGGACGGCTTATAATGGCTTGTCGTGACCAGCGAAACTTGCCATTGGAAAAGATTCTAACCGTTCTGAAGTGGCAGTGGCCCTATACCAGTTAAGCAGGTCAGGCTTCAGTTGAGACAGTTTGTGCGTAGACATAATGAGAGAAAGGGATCTATAAATTATTTCAGATGTACGTAAAAGGAAGAAGTAGACATGTCGCCATCCACACAAATCACTTTTATTTACAACCTCCATCTCTCTGAGCTGTTCAGAATCTAATTAGAAACCTAGAAATGGGAATGAGAGTTCCAGTGTTCTCGATACGGTGATAATTACAAGTAAAGAACAATGGTCAGCAAGACAAGCTAAATTTTATCCCAGTCTGTGGTACCTAGCTACCGAAGTACACGAGGTCACATCTCAGAATACCCTACTCTTCAAGCTATGTTTCGAACTCCAGATTGTCCGCTCTGAAATGTCAAACTTAGCTGTACAGTCTCTGTAAGAAATTCCGGATTGTTTCATACAAAAGATTTCATGCATGTACCATAAGTATGAAGTGTCCCGAACACCAATATTTGTCTGTTTACTACAGCTCTGAAGGCATACAAACATACATAGGAGTACAGATTAGGTGTCATAGAAACCATTCTGTAGGCATCGGTCACATCATACGAACCCAGCAGAACCCGCCTCGTTTTCTCAATCGGTATGCTAGCAGGAAGTTACAGAGTCGATACCATTTTACGTATGAGTACACTCCAGAACAGGTGAGAAGACACAAAAGACAGATACACTGTTATACGAAGTGTAGACAACTAGACAGAAAATGACGCAAAAAAGGAGGGGAAAAAAGAATAGTGAGTAGGCAAATATACGATGTGTGGGTAAACAGCAGAGCTGCCACCTGAGGGGATTGCTTGGAACCTGGGGATTGTCATAGCTGTCAGTCATCAGGATCAGATACTGCTAATGTCAACAGCTGTACCGTACAAGACCTGAAAGAATATTGCTGTAATTGTACCAGGGTTCGGCTGGACGGACTTGTGATTGCAACGATAATGGACGTAACTGCCACTGAAACACGTAGTTATTAATTTATTGTAACTCATCTAAGGAGAGAATAACAGAGGTTCTTGCTGGACAGACGACTATTATAATCCGTTATAATTATTGTTTTTTAGTATATTTAGTGACGCGGTCGCAACTACACAATTTATACAGCGTCGAATGGGATTAGTAATGGCAAGGATTTGGCGAAAGTAGACATAACTTGAAGATGATAGTTTCCATGATGTGACACCGTGTAATTTAGTACATAGGTGCTAATGCTTCGGAGAAATCTACTGCCTCCTTCTTCATAGTACAACAAAATGAGAAGACAGAGGCATCAGGTTCCTCTAAAGCAGAGGTAAGTTTAGTACACACATGGCGTCACAACCCGGAAGACAGTAATCTTCCCTGAACATTTTGGTGTATGCATACTGTCAACGACGTCAAAGCAACGAGAGAGCAGTAAGTCGAATATGGAATTGACAAGAAATACACGCAGAATTTTGACGGGGAAACTTCGTGGTATAAGTCCACTTCATTTCATTTTTATTGGTGCTGTAAGTCGATGACAATCGTTGTGATGTGTGTGTGTGTGTGTGTGTGTGTGTGTAAAAACACTAGTATATAGTACCCTGAAAGCTATGGCTCTCTCACTCTCTCTGTACCCACTTCCTCTTGAAGTTGTCGGGCTTCCTTCCTTCCTTCCTATCCCTTCAGTTTGCTTGGGGGTGGAGAAAGAAAGAAGGGCACTACCCGGTCCATCGCTAAGGTAAACACAGACCCAGGAGGGCAGCTCGAGGCGTCCGTCCAGTTAGCTCGTCAACTTCACAATATCTAATACTTAATGCAGAATCGAAAGCTGCAGACGTGTGTCGGTTATGTATACTTCAAATTCATTGACCTGTTTGGCTCGTAGAGCAAATTAATAACATAATTTCTAATCATTGATTTCTTAAGGTAAACAGTCTGCATGAAAGTATTCCCTATGAAGACGAGCCTTCATATAAATTATAATATATTATAGATTTACCTCACAGAGAACACAGTTATTGTCCATTATAGTAACCAGTGCACCAATGTTTTTAAAGGAAGATATTTGTGATATTTTCATTTCTCTCGGCGGTGCTCCTGAAGGTCCAAGTTTTCTGGGATGTTACGCCTTGTCCATTGGTAAATACCGTAAAACCCCGATATAGAGCCACTGTTGTGCTCATCGCATTATCGGGTTTGGCCGTAGGTCGAAGGATCATACTGCCTGCAACAATGGGGCTAAACAGTCAGAGTAGAGTATCAGAATGTTTAGTCCTGAAAATTATGACACCAAATTCTTCCGAAACGTTAACTGTTGATCAGGGGACATGGCATAACTCTCCGGAAGAACAGAATTTTCAAAATAGTCGGTATTGTTGCGAAAATCTTATGAAACACACTTAAGTACTCTGCGTGACAAATTACAAATTTCATTAATGTTACAGCAGGTGGTTAATATTTTTACCATTGTGCGTGAGACAGTATTTCCTCTGGTACTGCCGATTCTGTGGTGTTTGCTGGAAATAGACTCTTGATGGTGCTGTACCTAGTATCAGTATCTGTATCCGGCTGTGTGGCCCAGGGTCTCCCGTTTTCCAAGATTTTGAATATTTTTGTAGACATTTGGTAGAACTTTGGAATTGAGATCTGTCCGTCGATAGGTATTTCTGCCTACACATGACGTCACAAACACAGAAAAAACCAAACACATCCGTGCTCTGTACAGGATAAGAAGCCATGGTCCCATTATTTGTGGGTTAAAAGGTAGTAAACTGCTGGTCAGACGGCGTGACAAATGATATTGTCATGTAAATAGTAGGTTTGTACGTATTAAGAGTAAAATAAGGCTTCTGAGATAATTTACTGCCTTTCAAAGTCTCGGAACAAATTAAGTAGTAGCACCCTGTTCCACTATATCCGTGGCCACAGCAATTGACGTTTGGGCAGAGCTCCTTATTGTAAACACTTCTTCAAATCTCATTGTACTTAAAACAATAATAAATGGAATTTCAAGAAACCATAATGTGCAAAATAACAATGCATAAATTTAGACGTTAAATTACTCTTCACTTTTTTGCTTGTTCAATGAATTTACTCTGAACTAAGTACAACACGGCGATTTGTGTTACAGTCATGACCGTGTTTTCTGGGGAACCGAACCCGGGCGTAGATGTATGAGGTCCAATTCACAGCCACGTTGCATTTATTTTTCTTTATAGCGCAACAGACCCTACTGGGCCAAGGCCTCATCATTATCGAGAATTCATAATCGCACTCAGGCACACCACACTCGGTAGGACAGTTTCGGACGAGTGATCAGCCCGACGCAGCGACCTCTACCTGACAACACACAACACTCACAAGAAACATCGTCCATGTCTCGGCGGGATTCGAACCCGCAGTCCCAGCAAGCAATAGGCCGCGGACCCACCCCTTAGAACGCGCGGCCACTGGGATCGGCCCGTTGCGTTTACCACAAATTGTTATGGCTCCAGATGTAGTAGTCACAAATTTTAATTTTGACCAATGTTAATTTAGTCTTTCAAAACCAGGTATATTCTTACGGGATAGTTTATTCCATTCTATGCACTTGCTTCAACATAACCTCCGACAACGAACCTTGACATCTGGGTGGAACAGCAAAATAGAAGCCAGCGTTTGAAGAATATCTGTTGTAATACGGGTCAATTGTATCCTCTTTCACAGATGATAATGTTTCCGAACGTCGCGGCCGAGAATACAGTATTCTTGCTTCGTGGTATTGAGGTCCGGGGTTGAATTGTCTGCCATTGTACTGATTATCCTGACTGCGGCTCCTAACGCGCATACATGGACACATACGCACATCATGAAAGGAGCTGTAAACACTTCCATTGTTTCTGCGAGTACAGGGCGACTAGCCGTTAAGTATGTCATGACCTTGATACGTTTTTTCTATACGTGTCGTCACTTTCCAAAGCTTAACCTCAGCGCTTGAATCAGGGTGATTAAGAATTCGAAAATCAGATACCGTCCTTCATGAACTTCACAACAAATGGAAGTAACAGGAACAGAGAAAAAATATCCCGGAGTGGCTCCATATATGTTGCACGGTTCCATGCGACTGTGTCTGATATAGCCTACGAGTGTAATGCATTTGGCATTACTAACTTCACGGTCCTAGTCCATCGTCCCGTGTTCAAATCAAACACCTTATTTAGTGGCAAGGATCGGTCGCGACCCTCACGGTAAAAATAAGTTCAACTTTTACTCGGCCGCGACAGGCAGAACGGCTCTCAACATTTAGGCCAACCGCGTCACTTCTACTAGCGTCATATATCAACCTAATATCTGGCAAAATAATTGGGATAGAGAGCAAGTTATTTTAGACATTCTGCTGAGGTATGCAGGATGTAACCCACTGGTTTATACAGACTTGCAGGGATTGTAAGGGGGTCAGTTGGAAGCAGCTTCAGGTTGGGGTCATGTGGTCGGAAACGTGTACTTCTTACCGAAATTAGCGTCGTTACTGCGGGACGGGTAGGCAACATGCGCGCTAAAATCCTAACCTGATGTTTCGTGAGCACCATACCTTCTTCCTTGACCTTACGGGGCTGTCCAGAAACTGAACTTTTGAGATGTTGGAGCGTTCTCCGCATAGACTTGATCTGGCTCCTTCGGATGGTCAAGCTCTTGATCCACTCCAATACGCTTTAAGAGGGCGTTACTGTACCAGCGCCTAACAAGTGGTAGAAGTGGTGCACACGTGGCTTCTCAACCAAGACAAACTTTTTTAATTCTGAGGGCACAGAGAAATTGGTCTCCTTTTGGACTGTGTGTGTTGAAAATAAGGGTGATGTGGAAAAATGTACAGACTTAAGTAATGTCCTGTTTTTTAAAAGAATAGATAAACATTCCGGACATTTACTGATTCATCCACAAACAACAAATACTTATGAAAGCGTAAAGAATATTTAAATAGAACACTGATCTCAGAAGTCATGGCTGACGTTTTGCCTACTTGTCCAGCTGCGGTACCGATGCCGATTTCGGTATGAGGGAGACGTTTCCTACCACATGTTCCCTCTCTGAAATTGTCCCCTCATGATCCCGCTGCGTCCTCTGAAAGTGTGTATAACTATTCATTTACTCTCTGTTTAGACCCCAATAATTTTTTTACATTTTATCTAAAGTAAATGATTCGAAATATCGTAGTTGTTTGAAATATTGTCATTTTCAAATATGCTTTTCATCTGCAATAAAAATGTGTTTCTTATTTTGATGTCAGTCGAAAGTGACTGGCCACTGAGGCCTCCTTAGCGGCCTGTTCAAACTGTGCACAGGCCCGCCGTATAATGTATATTGGAAGGACTACATTGAGTTACAAATGAGATCGAATGTGCCGGGTGTAGAGCTTAAAGCAGAATGTGTCCATTGCCGCATTACTGCTTAGCAAATGACCACGGCCTCCGATCTGCAGTACTCGGTTCAGCGGTATAGAAGAACTTGTTTTCAAAAACCGAAAATTTGAACATGCGAAGTATATGTACAAATGTATAGTCTTCTCTACTGCATGTTTCGGCGGCCTACAGCCATCTTCAGATAAGAACACCTAAAGTATGTTTAAATTAAAACCTAGTGAGGCCAGGTTTCATATGCTGTGTAGGTAGAATAAGACGACGTAACAATACCACTGTTTGTTACATTGTCGGATACATCAGTTGATTACACGCGTCCGGTTACAACTGGTATTGCAGTCGTTACGTGGTTAGCAGACCCCCAAAACATTTAGCACATAATTTATTAAAATATTGGACGGCGTAGCTCAGTCGGTATAGCGACTCGCTACGCACTGGACGTTCCGGGGATAGAATTCCGGTAGAGGAGAATTTTCTGCATCCGTAAAGACCGGCCGTGGGGCCCACCCAGCCTCCTATACAATGGACACCTGTTCATTTTAGAGGGTAAAGCAGACGAAACATGGCTTTAGCCACCCACTCGTTTGCTAAAGAAAGGGAAGAATTCTACCTCATTCTCCTTCTGAGCCTTAATGGACAGGTATAGGACGATCGTTTTATTATAATCTTAATTTACAGTACATTGGTATTGCTATATCATCTTCATCATCATCATCATCATCGTCGTCGTCGTCGTCATCGTCATCGTCATCATATATCTGTCATGTAGTTGGGCCACTTGTTGACCCGTTCCGGTCTCACATATCCAGAAGTCTCTTCAAAGGTCTACCGTGATTCCTTCTGCCAGTTGGGGAGTAGTATTTCATTACCCTGGGTGATCTATTTCGAGGCATTCTATTTACATGTTGTTTCCACCTTCTCGTGTATTCCAGTAATTTGTCCAAAATTGATGTTATTTTTAACTCTCTTGTGATTTGGGCATTTGTTTTGTAATCTGTCCAAGTTTATCCTGCTGTTCTTCTCATGTATTTCATCTCTTCTGCTGTTATTCTTCTGGCGTCCCTTGCTTTAATAGTCCAAGTTTCGCTGCCATATAACAAGACTGGAAGGGCTAGTGTATTGTATAGTTTTATTCTTGTTTTCTTACGAGTTTTTTGGGGATCTAAACACATTATTTAAAATACCTGTAATTTTCGAAAAATTAGTATAATTCTAATTTTAGGTATATATATATAAACAACTTCAACTGCATAAGTGCATATATAACGTACATGTACACAGTCAAACTCGGTTATGACGCCATTTTATGTCGTTATAAACGGGTCTTGTTATTACCGTGGAGTGCACTGTTGTGGTTCACAGTATAGAATTAGTTGGTACTACAGAATATTTGAAGTTGTAGATGAAGTGTCGTATAAACCGTTGTCTTTATAACCGGGTTCAGCTGTGTATCAAACTGGCTCTATTATATCTTAAAAATGTGTTAGATGTTTCTTCCTGAAGATGGCGGTCGACTGCCGAAACAAATAGAAGTGAATATAGTATATCTTGTGTATATGTATATATATATATACATATATATATGTATATATATATACCCATAGGCCCGTATACTTTGTGCAAATTGTTAGTTTTCAGTAACAAGTATCATATTTTATTGCATGGAATGAACAGTATAAAAATAACAGAACTGTTTCAAAAAGGGTGTTCTGTCGCTTATCTTGAAGGACGTCGAACCAGCAGTCCTGCCATGGCTAAGGTGGTTAGTTGCCGGGTTTTCATTACGTAGTTCCGGGTTCTGTTCCACCAGTTTATGAGGGTTTGTTGTGGGCATATCGGCAGTGACAATGGGAAAGGTTTAACCGATTTCTACTTTTTTCATATATCATCATTTCGCCCATGCTTCATCGTGATTCATCTATCGCAGACGCTGTACAATCTTAGCAGTTGATGGCGTCGTTATGTACCACACAAACTGGCAAACACACGTACACACTTATACACACGAATAAAGTGTCCCGCAGCGATAACCGCTTGCCGGGCCTTACCGAAAACAAAATACGAACGACAGCTGTTACAGTCAGGTCTGTGCGTTTATTGAGAGGCGTGTTACGGTTTCAACTCTGACTGGAATTTCTATCTAGGATTATGCGTAAAATTTGTCTTTGTTTTGCGAAATTCATGTTAGAGAACAAGTACTTTGTAATGTCTGAATAGACGTTCCTAACGATGACGGTGAATATATGAACGTATGTAATAGTGTTTTTGACATTTTATTCTAATTCTTCCGGCCTAAATTAAATCCCATACAGGTTTGCGCTTTGATCTTTTCGGATTTGGTAAACTGCATAATTTAACAAAGCCGATGAGAAATTTGCAGCTATAATGCTGTATTTGTAGATTGACACCAAGCAATCTGGTAGGATTAGCTGAAGTTTCGGAGAGAAGAGAAGATTCCTCTGCAATGTCGTTACACTTCTACCAGACTAGACGGCGTCACATGCAAGAAGACAGTGATGCTCAGAATACAGACTGAGGTTATTTTGGAAAACAAATCAGCATATAAAGTAACACGCAATAATAAGGACTTAGTCCATCGACACACAACTTTTATTATAGCACCAACATGTTTAGGCTACACAAAGCAGACGTCATCAGGCTGCATGTATGAGAAAATGTTAAAAGAAAATCAAGCAACTTTAAGTACGTCGTCTTTATTGCATCCTCTACAAGCACAACGACGACGTCAAGCCTTAATATATAAGGTAAAAATAGGTTTGTCCACAAATGTTTTTGTTGGTATTGTGGTTTGGAGGTTTGTTCTGCTGTCAGCGATTCTGCAGTTGGACTGATGGCCGCACGTTATCTCGAAGGCACGATGACACACTCTTGCCGAGTTCCGGCCGCTGAATAAACAAAGGCTACTTCTGCCCGGTTCGGCATGAATTTTAGATCGAAGCAACTCAGCCCAGTGCATGGGATAGCACTCCAGTCTGAGCGAGTGAGCATTTCGGGGGGGGGGGGGCAGCGCAAGCTGCAAAGCCATGTTGGCAGCAAAAGATACATTTTTGTTTAAGCTAGAGTGAATCTCTTTCCCGAACTTGCAAGAAATTTTGTCGTAACTTAATTTCCAAGAATGACATCTGTTTTTTTTTTAATTACGAGTTGTAAGTCTTTTTTGATGTGACGGTTGTGACCTGTTCAAAATATCACCCTGTCATTTCATGTCATGTCATGTCCTTAGAGGGACTCGCACAAAGCCTGCGACACCTGGACGGAAAGTAGATCCTTTTATTAATTCTGATACGATGCGTTCCCAAAGGGCAATAAAAGCAGCTTTGAGGACGTCAGATGTTAAAAATAAGTAGGTTTTTTACACCATAGTCGCAATTCTTAACTTCTACCCACGTAGTTGGTTTGTAGTTCACAAACCTCTCGGAATAGACAGAGACCACTTCCTTGAACGACCTAAGAAGTCTGACACAATTTCTGGTATTAACGGTAAGTGCAATATTGCGACAATCCCTGTTGCTCTCCGCCGGTCCTTTATAACGGAGCAGAGGAGAATGAGCCTAAGTAAGAAAATAATTTTTCTAAGACAAGTTTGCAGCATTTCGCGAAAAAGGAATGATCGTACAAGCAGTCGTATTTGCATCCACCGGAACTTCCCCTGCAGTAGTCTGCTTCTGGTTGAATTTTGGGTGAATGATTCATTCTTCAGCATCTACTGTTACCATCTGATGCATTATGTAGGCTTGTATACTTGTCTAAGGAAGTCTCTTCTTCAGATTGAAATAGATCTCACGTCATTGCTTAAGTGACGTAGACTTTACATCATCTGCAAGAAAGTTCTGGATCCCAATAAGCTGCTTGATCCTGAATATGAAGGATATATTACATGAAAAATTATACCGATTTTACCCCGAAATGTATTGTCGTGTTTTCTATTGATTTTTATTGCTGTATTAATATTAAACACTGGATGATGGACACAGTCCATGAAACTGATAATCTTAAGTTATGGCAGCATTAATTTCTCAAAGTCTCTAACTTCAGGCACAGGTACTGTTAACGAGCCTAGACTGATGTCATGGAAACGCAATAATACGTTCCTTTTTTATTATCGTTGACGTAGATGTAGCTGTCAGCGATATAAACATGTTAAGTTTTGCCATGGAAATGCAAAAGTAAGTTCACTTTGTTCTGTTGTCGACCTACAAAATATTTCGTATTGTTCGTAATAATAATGCGTGTTAAATATTATGATTTTGTGGCTGTGTCCTTGCCTCAGTTACCCGGCATGCAAATCGCACCTTTCCTGTTCCGTATTATATTGCCATCTGTGGTCTCCCTGACTCTCTTTTCCACATTATGTCATAAACGGCACGATTTTCGAAAGAAAAACGTTCTTGAACGTGCAATGTGTGGTTTAGTGTTTAGTGTTTAGTGTTCCCTACAAATTTTTCTGAAACACATCTCATTCTAAGAAGAACTGAGAGATATTATCATGAATGTACATTACGTCTTCATATACAGTACCCGTTATTCTTGACAGGTTTTCATAAATTTTTAATTTTCTCTTCAGATTTTCGTAAAATCCTGAAATAACAAATTTCATGAAAATCAGTCCATTGGGAGATGAGTTCGATGCGAACAGGAGGCAGGCAGGCGGGCGGACGGACGGACGGATAGACGTGATGAAATTGATAATAGTTTTTTCTTGCAATTGTGTGAACACGTCTAAAACTAAGTACAATAACAATACCAACAAAAGCACAGTAATTTTATAGGTTTATTTTACGGTATCCTCCAAATTTTTTTGGCCACTTTATGTGGCTATCTTCAAGGAGGTCTTAACAAGAAAATGTTACAACTAGATAAATGTCAGGACCATTCCACCATTGATCAATCTGATTAATGCTCATAGTATGGAACATACAAAAGCGCTTATAAGTCTTCGATTGATTCCGAAATGTTCTATATCACTTTCACCAGTATCATCTGAATAAGGACAGGACCCACATTTTATCTTTATTAACAGGCCCACGCTGGGGCCTATACAGACCTCTAACTCGAGGTACTGGAAAGCACGACAACGCGTAACCTTTGGTTTCGTCTTATCACAATATCTGTCACCCTTAGTAAGGCTAAAAGCTAAGGCTTGTGCCTGAATTTTTATCTCGACCTCTGTAGTAAAGCGTAATGTTTCCAGGATATAAAACATTTTAAGATTGCGTTGGTGTTTGTAAGATATTAATAATAAAATGTGCGAGTGTTGCTGGGAGCTAACCTTGACAACATTCGGAAAGTAATGTGCTCGTACAAGAAGATAAACTCTTATAATAAAACCAACGAGATGCACTAATTTCTCTAATTTATTTTTGGAATAAAACTCTGCATGTTTCGGACAGTATCTCTGTCCTTCATCAGGAGTCTAGTACTGTACACACAGCAATACATACAGGTTATGTTGTGTGTACAGTGCTAGACTCCTGATGAAAGACAGAGATACTGTCCGAAACACGTAGAGTTTTATTCCAAAAATAAATTAGAGAAATTAGTGCATCTCGTTGGTTTTATTATAAGAATATGTCACGATGCACGGTCCTCTGAATGACAAAGAAGATAAACCTACACAAAATTATCCTCTAAGTCACCAACTGGGACTTTAATCCCAAGACTTTTCACTGTCCCAGATGAGAACTCAGTAAACGTAACTGCGCTAAATGAGCAGCAATCAGCCCGTGTGAAGGAAAATTTGATTAGACGCAACAACGTTTGCGGCACATTCATTATGAAATTGCTATTTTTGGAATTCGGCGAGAGAAAAAAAAATCACTATAAACTGACTCTAAACGTTAATCTTCAGTCCATTTCACAGAACGAACAAAAAAGGTAAGCTAACACGAGGTTTATTGGGTTTCCTGCCGAACCTCGTACGGTCCTGTAAAATTTCTAATAATAATAATAACAACATAAACACATCTGCCACGTAAAAAAAAGTGATGGTTTGGGTGAACCCTGGAATTTATCAATTAATATGACGCTCTGTTTGAGGTTATTCATTTTAATCATGCACAAGGGGCTTACGGAACGGGGTATGCTAGACGTGCCTTGTAGTCGAACGTAACAATCGATTATCGATAATCTGTATATATGTATGTGTATATAGATCTCCATACATACCCACATACAAACAGCATCAAGGTTCTGACTGTGTGTGCTAATATACAAACAAGCTTTTGGTTCCAGATTTTAAAAAATCTTCAATATGTACCGTAGAATTCGTTCGTTGTTCCAGGAATATTAAAATAATATTATCGAAGTTACGAAAATATTAAACTTATACACTATATTAGATGCTGCTTTGTGTTTGTGGTGTGGTTTGTGGTGTACTGTACTGTACTGAGACTGCTTCATGGTGTGGTTTGTGGTGTACTGTACTGTACTGAGACTGCTTCATGGTGTGGTTTGTGGTGTACTGTACTGAGACTGCTTCATGGTGTGGTTTGTGGTGTACTGTACTGTACTGAGACTGCTTC
>Ga0123352_10008683_pt1 | contig 15818 bp, 14 predicted proteins | sample TergutLab28metaG_FD_89700 | JGI IMG/M metagenome (GOLD analysis project Ga0123352, IMG submission 89700) | Labiotermes labralis P1 segment gut microbial communities from Petit-Saut dam, French Guiana - Lab288 P1 | ecosystem: Host-associated > Arthropoda: Insects > Digestive system > Gut ... | reverse complement strand
GTCCTTCTTGAGAAGCTAACTGGTTTGCAGCTAGTCAAGAAATTCCCCGCATTTCACGGAACCCGAAGTTTCATTACCGCACTCACAAGCGTCCGCCACCTGTCTCTATCCTGGGCCAGCCCAGTCCAGTCCATATACTCACATCCCACCTCCTGGAGATCCGTCCTAATATTATCCACCCATCTACGCCTAGGTCTCCCCAGTGGTCTCCTTCCCTCCGGTGTCCCCACCAAGACCCTATACAACCCCCTCTCTCCTCATCCATACACGTCACATGCCCAGTCCATCTCATTCTTCTCGATTTTATCACCCGCACAGTATTGGGTGAGGAGTACAGGACACTACAGGTGAAAAATGTGGGCCGGGTAGCTCAGTCGGTATAGCGACTGGTTACGGGCTGGACAGTCCGGGGATCGAATGCCGTTGGGAGCAAGATTTTTCGAACATGTCCAGACCGGCCCTGGGTCCCATCCAGCAAAGGGTACCGGGTCTTTCCCTGGGGTAAAGAGCGGCCGGGGCGTGACGCTGACACTCACCCCCTTCTAGTGCCGCGGTCAAGAAAGAGTAGAGCTATATCTCTACTCCCCCTAGGTCCGTACGGCCTGTACAGAGCCTCAGTGCTTGTACAAGGGTGCACTTTACCTTTACTTTTACGGGTGAAAAATATTTAGGGACTAACACCAGGAAAAACGGCACCGAATTGTAAAGGGATTACCGCGGAACTTGCGGTACCATAAAAATGCTAAGTGCATTCTTTCGTACTTTCTTATGCGCAAATCAGATAAACTAACAAAGAAGTGAACGAATTTGCCACTTTTCCGGTTAAAACTCTAAGAAAAGACATAAAACTGAACATTGTTGCTCTGAACTCGTGACATCCAGTGTTCGAAAATCGACTCGGACGATCTGGAGTCTTTCATTGCTTCACCCCTGAAGATGGGACCGACAGACAGTCCCAAAACATCGGTTGATAACTACCAATCTACGCTGCGTAACATCTCAAAATACCGAATATCTGATCAGAAGTTTTACACTTTCTTTCTCAGTCCCTCAAAGAAAATACTGGAAACTTGACTCCCCTTGCCTTCCACAGCTTTTCCAATCCTTCATTCTCTCTCCTCCTGGCAGTGGACGCTGCGTAATGGACGCACGTAACAAAGTGGAATGAAGCATACCAATAAGCAAACATAATGTCAGGCAACAAAGTAGGGATTAGTCCCAAATTCTGATGTAATGCGGGATGCAGTAAGTCGTACAAACCTGCAGTCACTTGCCGTCTAGACAGTGGCATTGCGTCGATACATCACATTAGAGGAACTGGGCCCCTTACTGCCTTGTAAGATGTCTTATTTTAATATCTTTCATAAACTAATTTTGTGCTGGCAAAATTTTAATAGCTGAATAAAATCATCTAAGTTTTATTGTCGCAAGCGGACGTAGGTGGGAGGTAGTGTAGGGAGAGGGGGGGTGGGGGTGGCGAGCCGCAAATCTTTACCCCCATGTAGCACTAGCAGGAGTACAATTAATTTTATAGCTCCCTTCTTGTCAGTGCTCATTAAGATGGCTCCCATTGAAGGCAACATCCGCCGTCTTCTGCCATTTCCAGCAGCGATCGTCATTACATTGGCTCGGGAGAATGGGTTGCTGGAGCTGGAGGATGGGACGCAACACTGCGACGATCTTCAACCCTTTCTCCACAGGCAGAAGTCTCAACGGCAACCCACGCCATCTCCACCCGCAAGATTACAACTGGATGATATCTAAGGATTCAATTGCTTGTTCATTGCGATGCTGCACCAATACTAACCTCGATGTTGCCCGGCCATTAACAATTATTTGATTTGGCCAAACGGGACCGTAGTTAGTTTCAGACAATAAATGCATTTCAGCTTGCAATGTTCTATGTTTCACGACTTCTCAAAAGGCAAATTTGCCAACCATCCTTTCACAGAATTCTTCCATCCTTCCTTTTGTATTCTAGGAAGACAAAAAACTTTTGAATTCGTGGAGCTCGAAACAATAACTTGGAAATACATTACCGGCAAAAAATAAAAGTGTAAAACCTACCGGCTACTTTATGTAGCACCAGGTTTACCACACAAAAAGTCTACATTCTCCACACAGAGATCATATGCGTGTTTTGTATGGATCTCAGAAAAAACAGCGGTTTTCCCAAACAGCATTAACTGATTGGTTTTTACAAGAGATGGAGTGCGTTTACTACAGGGCAGGAACCAAATTTTAAAATACATTGCAGGTTTATTTTCGTTTTTAAACACTAATTCGTACGTTTGACTGGAATTTCTAGTTTTACTCAACTACCCAGGTAAGTAATAATCAAATAATGATTCTCAAGCCTCCTGGGGGGGTCTGAAGACGAAATAACGAAGTGAAGGACTTTCTCAAGAAAACGTTAGAACGAGATTTTTTTTTCGCTCAAACACAAAATGACAAGAACAACGAGTCCGTCTCATTACGAATATATGTAAAGAAATGCATAGGAAACGTAGTCAATAGAACTGAAGAAGTGAGCGAATATGACAGAGAAATTTAGAAGAAATATGGAATGTTATGGCATTAATGTGAAATTTGGAAACTGAAAAAAATCAACACTTCCGTTTGAAGCATCTTTCCAAAATTAAGGGCCTTCATATTCATCTTATGTTGCAATTGCTAGCAAACCTTGAAGAAAACAGCAATTATTACAGAGAAGAATTAAGGAAATATATATAGCGTGTTCACGTTTCAGCCCGCTGTAGAATATTATTTACATTTTGATTACGTAGTAATAAATAAATGAATTTGTGCGTAAAAGTCGACATTCCTGTCTACAATTGGCATATTTTAGCATTTAACAAAGGGGACGTACTGACAAGATCGTCAGGCTGTCAGGTTGTATCAACCCCCCCCCTCCCCTGTAAATTTGTGTCATTTTAGAACGCCCCAGTGACATATTTATTAATTTATTTATCGTAGTAACAACCACACAGTCTGACAGCCACCAGGTTACGAGCTGGGCGGTCAGTAGTTCTACTACCAGGACAAGCAAAAGATTTTTGTTTTCTCCAAAACGTCCAGTGTGACTTTGGGGCCAATCCAGCCCCCTATATAATGAGCAACGGAGAATTTTCCCGGGAGTAAAGCTGCCCGGGCGTAATGGGACCACTCACCTCCATCTAAAGCCGAGATTAAGAATGAGTGGATCTATACTTTACGCCCTGCATATGTAATTTTTCATACCTACATTATCTGCCCACAATCACGTGTGATGGTGGCGATGCCAGCGACACTTCATAGAGTTTTCGAATAGGATGTGATGCGTGTTTATAGATCGAAATACAGAGTACAGAAATTTTGTTCTGGAATTTTATGTTAAATTTATTACTAGAATAGGAAGAGACCGCGGTAGCTCAGTGGTTAAGGCGTTGTGCTACAAATCAGAAGGTCGCTGGTTCGATCCCAGCTGGTGTCAGTGGATTTTTCATTAACATAAAATCCTTCCGATCGTACTATTGCCCTGGGGTCGACTCAGCCTCGAACAGAAATGAGTACCAGGAGAATTTACTGGGGGTAAAAGCGGCCGGTACGTAAGGCTGACAACTTTACCACCATCCTGTGCCGTTGTCACGAAATCTGGGAGCCTTAAATTCCTGGAACCCTCTGGGCCTGTCCAGGCCCGTAATGGGACTGCTTTACCTTTTACTAGAATAAGAAAAAAGTGAAGATTTCTTCAGCAGTGAAAGATTGGTAGCTGGACGTGTGAAATTGTGGATTGCGGAAGATAACAAACATACTTGTACAATCGGCGTGAATGTTGTAGTCAAAATTCAAATCATGAAGATGTTGTAAAACTTTGTGATTGTACCTAAAATATAATGATTATAAAGTACATATTTAGGTACAAATTTCTTTACCAATAAAATGATATAAAACAAAACAACGATTTTAGTAAAACCAAAGTTATTACCATAATGGATACATATATCAGTAGAAATGTACGTAACATGAAAGTAGGTTTTATGGATGAGGTTCGGAATCCGTCGTTCCATCATTACGAATGGCCATGCCAGACTGGCTGTGGGCCCCAACCACTTCGCTACCAAATGCAGAGTAACAGCTTCATCTGAAAGGACATAAGAGTCGGAACGTTGACCACAGTTTTCGTCTCCTTTAGTGCCCAAGTTAAGAAAGTGGGGGGTGTTAAATTCACTTCTCTGTAAGTCTTCATGTTGATGTGCCTTAAGCACTGTGGGAGTTTCTAATGCCTTTAACTAAGCCGATAAAAGAGGCTCGTAGTAGAAGACGGAGTGTTAATTAAAAACATTGGCAGACAAGAGGGCTTCCCTGACATTGTTGATTGTGAGTAAAGAGGGAATGGTATTTGAAAACAGGTTGCGTCGAAAGATCGGCTAACCAATACACGTATTTGGCAACCCCTTATGAAAGAAAGGATCTACTTAAACTGTGAAGATGGCGTTCCAGAGTATGACGACAGCCACGAACTCTAATCTTAGCAACGTCTCCGATGTGAATTAGGAGGAAATCTAAAGTACGTCACCGAAGGGTCGCGTAATTTGGAGGTACGTAATGTTGGGCGGGATTTGAACCCACTTTGTGCGCCAAGACTTCCCCAAAGACTGGGGGGGGGGGGGTTTAGACAACAGCACCCCATCCCACATTCTGGACAGACAGGGTCCTGGAAACAAGCCAGCGATAGGGGCAGCCCACCCACCAACCTACCTACTCCTCGTAGTAATTAGTTCTCAAGATGCTGAACGATGACCGCCCTAGGATACCCTCAGGGGACTATTGAAACATTTGTTACCATTCCATTCCTCCGTAACACTACCACTTTCATCTGCCCCTGCCTCTGGGTTAATTGCAGTACTTCGTCTTGTTACAAACAGCACGTGCATATTAATAGATGGCACTGATTTGCGACTAAGTTAGGAAAACGTTAATTGCCACTGCAATATCTAAATTTGACTTGTTATGTACATGCACAAAGAATAATATGCTTGATGCGGAAAACAGCAAGTTGACAGTCCTGCTTCATATTTAGAAGTCCAGGGTTCAAATATCAGCACACTTCCCTGAAAGCCCCTTTGTGATATACTACATAATAAACATTCTTTAATGAACGAATATGAACATACAAACCCCTGTTTGGTTGTATTCGAACACTCCTGACAAATATCAGGGCACAAGCCAAGCCTATTGCCTCACATATCAAGACTAATGCACTATTCAACGTTGGTCTCCATTGAAGGTGTGTAAAAAATGTATATACTTGGAAGAAGTACCGATAAATACGTAAACAATATCAAGCGTCACGTGATAACTATCAATTCGTCCATCTTACAGTTGCCATCTGGATGTGCTGTACGTATTATAGGCATTACGCTCAACTGTTTCTTTAGCCTCGGCTCCTACCTGACCGAGTACACAATGTCTCAAACATACAAACCGTTTCTTCGGCCTCAACGCCAGCCTCACAGCGAAATGACATTGAGAATGATAATTAGAACACCATTAGAAGGTTCTTCACAAAGCAGGCAATATGTTAGCGCCGAAAATAGGCCATTTAAAACTTTCAGCAATGGAGGTTGTAATTTAAAATTAGCCCTGTTCCGAGCAGGAAGACAAGTCACTGCACTATAATTAGAGACAATGATATACAAAAACCTACATGTTTCGGCCTTTCTCGGCCATTTTAACCATTTTAATGCCTCTATTTTAACTCCATTACTGCACACGTTTGACATAACTAGCAATTACTTTATTGTTTCTTTATTGTCCAACTAATGCACACAAATTATGATCAAATTGTTAAACTGTTAAAATCATTCAAAATTATAATAGTTGCTCCAACATGTTTCGGTTTACATAAAACACCATCAGGGAGCTCTCAGCCTGTGCTTCGCCAAAGTTACAATGTTGACTTCGATTACACATCGTTATTTGAAGTTATCGGTATGTGTAACCGAAGTCAACATTGTAACTTCGGCGAAGCACAGGCTGAGAGCTCCCTGATGGTGGTTTATGTAAACCGAAACATGTTGGAGCAACTATTATAATTTTAAATAATTTTAACAGTTTAACAATTTTTTAATAATTTGTGTGCATTAGTTGGACAATAAAGAACTAAAATTATCAACATGCCCGGTGTAACTACGGAGACAGCCATTACTGTATTTTTCTTTGTTGAATATGGCCCTGAATATGGCCGAAAAAGGCCGAATGTATATATATATATATAAACTAATAACTGCACTATAATTAGATATAATGTTATACAAACACGTGGTAAACTTCCTATATATATATATATATATATACATACCTACATATATATGGTGGAAATTTTAATGTCCTGTTAATTCGAAGTCAGTCACGGAAAAAAAATTCATACAAATTCCTGAAACAGTCCACAAACATTCAGTTCCACTTCTATCCAAATATACAATCATGCTGTTAATTGCAGTCTACATTTTACAAAACACGCTGTCGAAAAAAAAACTGTATTTAAATGAATTAAAAACAGAATACAGTGTGTGAACAGCACTCGACACTCGAACTATAATCGTAGTGTAAGCCCGTTCATTCAAAACAAAGTTCTGTAAAATAATCGCTCTGATTGCTGCAGTACATTCGCCCGGTCATAGCTGTGTATCGTCGTCACTCGCGACCCGCCTGACCACTGATTCTTCGTTATTTTTATAGTGCGTCACTTGTTTGTGTTTGTTGGTACGTTTTATGGATCAGCTTAATCTATAAACGTTGTCAACAGGTGCGAAACACTGAGGTGCATAAATCTGTAGGAAAGGGTGGATTTGAAAAAAAAACAAAATATTTTGAAACAATGCGTAATCCCCATAAACGTTTACCACTTTGAAAAATATACAGAGTGTAGTTCAGTAAATACGTGCCAGTATTTCGGACGAATTACTGCTTATGTCTTCAGGGTAGGAGAATAATAGGTACTCGAATCTGGACAAGTGATCGGCCCGTTGCAGAGGCAACACACAACACACACACAAGAGAGGGACATCTATGCCCCCGGTGGGATTCAAACCCGCAATCCTCGCAAGCGAGCGGAAGTAGACCAAGCCTCAAGGGCGCTATACCCTCTCAGTTAAACTGAACGATTGTACTGTGTGATGTCATACCTGACGGAAAAACTGAGTAAACTGCGTAGCTTTGACAGGCAATAGCACAGGCCTCAGAACTGTCCTTTCCAGTAGTCTTTCACACAGAGAACTGCGCAGTTCACTCAGGGAATCCGATAGTTTCCTCAGTTTACCTGCCGACACCACGATGTCACAAGCACAAGAAGACAAACAGAACTGACAAAAAAATTACAAACCTGATGGGAAAACTGTGCTGTGTCAGAGAACATTCAGTTCAGTTTTTTCGTGTAGTTTTTTTTTACACAGTTAAAATGCACAGTTTAACTTAGGGTGTATCGGACCCTTTAGATCGCGCGGCCACCATGATCGGCAAGGACAGTTTTTACGTTCAGCTATTTCTCTATTTTGTTCTTAAGGCTCCTAGTTCGACCAAGGAAGTTTGCTGCCCCAAAGGAACTGATGTAAAGTTACTCTGTAATCGGATCGTGCAACACCAAGAATCACATCTTCAGACTCCGCTATGCATCCCTGCTAAAACCACGTCATGTGTAAAAGAATCTATTAACGGCCACGCCACTAACATCCGTTGATGATTTCGAATTATTTGCCCTTCCAGGCCCAGTGGTTACATTATGTACCACCAGCCTTTAACGCTACGTTTTGCACGCACAGTGCATTTACATCTTCTGTATGGATGTCCGGACAAAGATGGGTATCCCCTCATACAGCTGACTGGATTTTATAAGTATTGCTCAGTGTGTTTACTGCGCGATACGAAATGAATGTTTATACGAAGTCAGGTCACACTTAACATTCAGAACGTTAATGCCCTATGACATAACATGTTATCATGCCAGTACCAGTTGCAACCATTCGTGTCACCACTTTTATGCAAGAACTGCATGAAAAGGAACAAAAATTTGGCGCCCTGAGGTCGCAAGACGACAACGTCTGTTGTAATGTGCAACGACCAGGGTATCAACTCTGTGCACATTCAGAGGTCCCATACATCGATTTCCACTCCCCCGTTGCTCCTCTTTCCCTGACCGCAAGCGTTTACACATCGGAGTGTAAACAGATCGACTGCGCTTCCCACAGCTCCGTACCGTCGGTGCCGGTAATTGTCAGGTAGTGAGAATGGGCAACAGTACTGCCATGTCAATAGAAACAACCAAAGAAACAAGAAAAACGAAACGTTCCTAGCTTCAGGTGTGCACCCTCATGTTTCCATACTACGTTCGAGACTGCGACTTAGACGCGTCGTTAAGTGTGTAAAGCAAGGGTCCTTCTTGAGAAGCTGACAGTCAGCTAGACGTTCGTAACTAGTTCACAAGAGACCAACGCCGGTCCCTACCCTGTGTTAGCTGAATGCAGTCCACACTTCACACACATTGATTAAAATCAATTTTAATATTTCTCTTACCTCAGCCCATACATGCAGCAAGTTCTTCCTCTCGGATTTTCCAACAAAAAATCTGAACACAATTCTTATCGCTCCTGTGTGTGCTACATGTCTCACCCATCTCACTCGTTCAACCAAACAGTCTATACACCAAATTTTTTTTTACGGTGAGTGTTGTTAGTCCAGCCCATCTCCCAAGCTGGAGCATCGCCCATTGTCGGTTATCTTATACTGTATATTCAATATATATATATATATATATATATATATCGCAACCGGAGGACGCTCCATACCGTGATGGCAAGCGACCAATTAACATGGCTTTCCGAACATTTTGAAAGCTGTAACGAACCTGAAAGCTTGAAATTATAAAACACATGTTCTTGAACAACTCTAGTGAGATAAAATAAATGCAAAATAATTATGTAATTTTGGCAGAAACATAAAACTGCGAACAGTTTCGAGTTTTTGACGCGAAAGAATAGTGAAACATTCTGATACCCCCGTCAATGCTCTCGAGGAATTCTGCAAGTGTGACGTGATATCGGTCAGCCAAATAACTCTAAACTACCCTCTTCATTTCGCTGTGTTTCTGTAGTTCAGGCAGTGGTAAGTGAGTAGTCTCTGGAAGTTCGAAGTAATGGCAACTGTTAGGGAAGGAACATTTTACACGAAAGGAAAATTACTGCATTGCATTGACTTCTGTTGTCAACACGAAATACCACACGGACTAAACACAAGACTGAACCCAATATCAACGGTGAGACGCTGCTCTCTGATCGTGTGAAGTGAAGTAGTTCTAATGCTAGCTACCTGCCTGAGTTATATACAATAATAGTACCAACAAAATTCACTCAAGTGTGCATACATTAAAATTCGAAATGCACAATGACCTCCTACACGTTTCGGTCAACCACGTGGAAATCTTCAGGGAGGTAAAACACAAAGAATGGACACATGAAAGGTTAAATTACTGTAGTATCATAACTAATCCACACATATATGTGTAGAATGGTCCTGATACCCATTGAATAGGAGACTGTATAGACCACAAAGGCGGTCTGGACGTTTTGGAGAAGAAGAAACTCTTCCTCTTCTGCCGAGAATCGAAAGACGTGTCTTCCAGTCTAGAAGAATAGCTTCGAATAGTAAGATTATCGATGGACAACAAATTGGAAATAATATGGTATAAGCAGTCTTGGTCTGGTCTGAAATAATATCCCGGATATTCCGTGGAGTGGCTGAGGAAAACCAGAAGAACTTTCAGTCAGGGCAAAGATTCGGACTGGGAAACTCCAAAATAGAAATCAGATGAGCTACCTCTTAAGTCAGCTTCCCCGGTGACACATAGTTGTGTTCATGATGATGATGATGATGATGATAATGAAGACACGTGTTCAATTCAGGCAGTAACCTGTGATACGTAGGTCCCAGTGTCTAAGGCATGGCGCGTCCCCAGGCTGCGGATGAATGTGAATATGCATAAAGAACCAGTCGCGGACAGCCGGCAAGGGGTGGTCCGCAGCTTGGATTTTGGTCGAGGTGCTAACAACTCCTCGCCGTAAAACTTACCACTTACGAAGACGTCAGACTTGGACTAAGCCTTTGGTACGACGTAAGCAATGGAAGAGGAACACGAGATTCGACAATAATTTTGCCTGTTGCTTTGTATGGGTGTGAAACCTGGTCTCTCACTCTGAGAGAGGAACATAGGCTGAAGGTGTTCAAGAACAGGGTGAAGAGGAAGATATTTGGGCCTAAGTGGGATAAGGTAACAGGCGAGTGTAAAAGACTACACAGTGAGGAGATTCACGACTTTACTCCATACATTATTCGGGTCATAAAAAAAGAGTAATGAGATAGGCAGGACACATAGCAGGTAGAAATGGAGATTATAAAGAGGTAAATACAAGGTTTTGGTGCGAGAACATGATATATAGGTACTACTTGAAAAACCAAGGCGTAGAATAGAGGGTAATATTAAAATGTATCTTCAAGACGTGGGATGGGGAGTCATTGATTGGACTGATCTGGCTCAGGATAGGAGCAGTTGCCAGACACTTTTGAGTGTGGTAATAAACCTCCGGGTTTCATAAAATGGGGTAATTTCTTCACTAGCGGAGAACCTGTTAGCTTCTCAGGAAGGACTCTTCTGCATGAAGTTAGTTAGTCAGGTAATGTGCAGGGTTGTGATTAGAACTTGAAAATAAGGACAACGAAGCTGTTACCTTGCCGATAAAGTAACTATAGGCATAAAGGCAATGCTTGCCACAATGATAATTACCGACATGTCTATTTCATGCACTGTCCGGCACAAGAAGCTCTACACCGATACTAAAGTCATCGTCTCTGTTTCTGGCGATGTTCGAGACTCGATTAAACAAGCGAACATTATTATATAGGCCGATTTTCACCACACTGCATTGGCTGGGGTTCAGACAGCCTGTACCTCGCTCCACTATCACCGAACAAGAAACTGTTCGTCCCAGCCCTCAGCCTTTACCGAGTCTTTGTCACTCCTGGCAAATGCTAATGAGAATGGTCCACTTGAATACTAAACAGACCTCCAATCTTGTCGCTTGCTTGTGGTAGTGTATGTATGGGATCTTGGCCCGATGGCAAGGTGCTGCCAGCTTCCTACTGTACCGGGAAAACCGACAAGCAAGATAGGAATTTGTGTCAAATGATCAATGGGATGATACTCCTCTATCGTTTGGTACACTCTGGGAACTCAGGATACGTGACTTCAAGAGGTGCAGAGTTCTGAAGCAAGAACTAATCATATAGACTTCGTTTGCTACTAACAGATGTAAAAAAAAAAGATTAGCATCTAACTTTTCAAAAGTAACGCTTCTGTTATTTCTATTGAATGCCCAGATTCGCAGAATATTGCAGTGTATCGGTCGGCATGTGTTCTTTTGCTCTGACAATTCTGGTTTCGTGGCATAAAAATCAGTTTTCCTAAATGTCCTTTCCCATGATTTCCTTTATTCCGTCCAGGTGAAAACTAAACACAGATCAAGAACTTCTCCTTCCAAATTTTTGGGAATTCATTATAATTGTCTTTTTTTTCCACGTTACGCATTTGATAAAGTATAGTCAAATCAATCAAATATAAAGCTTTTTTTAAAAAATCAGATGGTTTACAGACGAAACGAATTCCATTTGCTGGTACTCCATCGCCTGAAATTCGACACTGTATAACATCTACTGCTGTTAAAATTTGTTCAGAACTTTGTAACAATAATCCGCCACGTGTGAAATAAATCATTTTATGTGAAAGAACATTAATGACTAATTATATAGCAGCAGATTATAATCAGAAACCGCTCTTTCCCGGCGGGTCATTTCCTAATAAACTGATACATCAGTGACGCTCTAAGCTTGAGTGCAGAAAGAGAAGATTTTTTCTTTCTGTCTAAACGGATATCCTGATTTCAAATCATCGTGGTCTTCCTCCAGTCTTTAAATGGTTCGCTGGGATACTATGTTGAGATGGGGACCGCGGTAGCACAGTGGTTAAGGTGCTGTGCTACAAATCGGAAGGTCGCTGGTTCGATCCCAGCTGGTGTCAGTGGATTTCTCATTGACATAAAATCCTTCCGATCGGACTATGGCCCTGGGGTCGAATCAGCCTGTAAAAGAAATGAGTACCAGGAGTATTTCTTTGGGGTAAAGGCGGCCGGTGCGTAAGGCTGACAATCTACCACCATCCTGTGCCGTTGCCACGAAATCTGAGAACCTTAATTCCTGGAACCCTCTGGGCCACTCCAGGCCTGTAATGGGAACCCTTCACCTTTACTACGTTGAGATACACAAAGGACAATTTCTCTCCATTTCTTACAAGAATCCTAGCAAAGGCAACAAAATTTTGCCTACTACAGGCTGTGAGGTCCACTCAGTCTCCTATTCAATGGGCACCGGGGTCCTTTCTCAGGGTTAAAGCGACACGCGTGATATTTACCACTCACTTCCGTACAGCGCCAAAGTTAAGAATGAGTGGAACTATACCTCTACTCCCCCTATATGCCGTCATGTCGTAGACAGAGAAAATTTGGCTTTACTTCTTTATAAGTTGAACACGCGCCATGACACTCCTGTCTCCATATAACTTCTTCTGTTGCAAAAATGATGTTACGTAACCTTAGAATCGAGGTTGGAGGTTCTCACGCCGGCGACTATGACCATAATATTCTTGTAAAATGTGATACCGTACATTCTGGCAGAAAGTTACTAAATAAGTAAGTCTATACCAGAATATTTTTTTTTTTTATGTGGACCATTCCGTTGTAATGAAGATACACACGATTTACATTCTCTGAATTCGTATCGTGTCAGCGAATAGACTCCTCTTAAGATTCATGGTGAAATACTGTAAGCTGCGTGTACAGAACTCCTCCTGATGATGAAAAATTTCTTGTTCGAAATGTGTCGAGGGTAAATTATGTGAAATAAATTATTAAGAAAAGTGTGCATCTTGTTGGTCTTTCTCACGTATACACAAAGTGTGAAGACAACAGCCGTCAGCCCCAAATAATTACTTTTAGCAGGCCTATGTTGTATGGCTTCTTGTATATAAGCCGAAACATGTCGCGTTAGAGCCCTGCAACATACTACAAGAAATTCGTTGTGACTGACGGCCATTATCCTCACACCTTGTCTACCAGTCAATTGTTCGGTTACCAGCAGCCAAGAACCCAAAGCCCAGAGAGTGTTTCCCTCCGCAGGCCGACCAAGCCAGAGCGATACAGACACTGAGGTACTGTTGGCTGTACGCACGGTTTGACGTCTTGAAGGAATCTGACTCCTTTGGTGTGACACTCTACGCAGCAAACTGTTAGTGGATGCAATTACAGAAGGCAAAGAACAGCTTCTTTATTTATTACCCGCTTGTTCCAGACTTTGTTCAAGAGAATGGAGTGAGCCCCCGCGTGCAAGATCTGACGCTCTCAAGGTGTCTTCTGGTACACACTCCGTGTCAACTGATAAATATGCACCTCCGTTTCGAAGGGCGTAACGTCCCCATCTTCAGGGTATAGCAAACCAAAAATAATTTACTTCCTCCTAATAACGCTCAAGTACCAAACTTTATGTGAAACATTTAAATAGCACACCAACTAATGCACATATATGATTTTTTTTACATTAAAACATTTAAAATCGCTCCAACATGTTTCGATCCTAAGATCATCTTCAGGGAGCTACGCTGTTCCTTGCTAAAGTCTCATTTTTAAAATACACTCACTGATTGATTTTCTTATATTAATTTAGTGTTGTGGCAGCATGTCATATTGTGTAAGTTGTACGCCACTGAGAGTGCGCCTGGCTATGTGTGCTAATTAAATGACTCTACGAAATGCACGGTGCAACGATGAAGATAGTTCATGTGGAACAATTTGATTGTAAGATTTTACTGTTAAGTGCCGTTGTGGATGATAATTTTCCATTCCCCTTGCCAATCAAATCTAGGCATTGCTTTACTCTTCTATTTATATAACCATATCGAAAATATTTCCGGCTGTTCTAAACTGTTGAGTTCATTACATTTTATAGTCTGTATAAGTTGTGTATGTCAATTCCTGTTCAATGACACAGCAAGTAACACTATTTGAGTCAAATACTAAATGCCAGGACTGTACGAGTATTCACTGTTGAAAGAGACACACAGTTTCACCTTTCTCTATCGGACTAATTTTTCCGAAGGCAGCGGTAACATTGCGAAGAGGGGGAGGGATCCCTGCAGGTATCTGGGGACTCATCCAGGAACTCGTTACAAACGACAGCTACTCTGGATTTTACAATCGTGTCGCGGCGAAAGTACAAGACTCAAATAAACTGGTCGTCAGGCGCAAATTGTGGCATCTGAGAGCTCAAGAATCCTAAGGGATATCTCTTCCTATAAGTGTAACTTGCACTAAAAGACATGTTCAAATTACGTCTGAAGCAAGATGCTCTCGGGACAATATCCGTTCCTAAACCGTGTGGGTCTTTATTTCAAAGCAACCAACGAGCATTACATTTCCTTGCATAAACGTCTGCAAACACCTGAAGCATCGTAAGATTTAAATTTATGTAGTCTTATCTTTGAAGCAGGAGTTGGTTCCGCGTGGTAGTATATAGCAGAAAAGAGCGACTCTTCCCACTGTTACTAGCTTTATACCTTTTGTACCCAAATTTTGTGGATAATTGTATCTTTTAGACGAATAAGAAATTAGAGTAAAAGAGATAAGCTATTTTATGTAGGTCTAAAAGTATGTAAATAAAAAAAATTCCAAATAAAGAGGTCTGTTTTTTATACGAACTTCATGGGCCGTGCATTTTTATAGTCTCCATTCTAAGCACTATTTCAATAGACGTAACTAGTATAAGAACAAATATTGGGATTTAGTGTCACGTAACATTCTTGAGAGGGTGAATAAAATCATATTTACACCAAGATTATGTAACAGAAAGGGTTATCTGAGAGAAAACCACATTATTATATGAATTTTTAATATAATTAAAAAGGATAGCTTAATGTAAAACTGACTAGTGTGATTTTCTGAATCAATTTTTTATTCGTGAAAGGTAAAAGGACAAATATGGATATTATTTCATGTGCTATAAAAACCAGCCATAGATATACACACATGAAGTTAATTAGCTTTACGCTCTGGCCGCTTTACCCCAAGAACCACAGGCCGCAGTTTCAATTCGGTACGAGCCTGTATCCCAGGGTCAGCCCGACGTCAACCATGCTACCCACTGAATCCTAACCATCCGGTCGTAGCCATTCTGGTCTTCTGTAAAATCGGACCAAACCAATTACCGGTTGCCAGCAACGTCTCTTTGTAACTGCTGTCACGTGTTTCAGAACTGTGAATCAGGCAATTACATTTAGCAACGCTGACTCTCCATTAAGTTACAAAGAAAGCGAAAAAAGAATGAAAGTTATTTCGGAGCGCAACGTGCAGATAGTTTCGCTACAAGGCGATAGTTGAGTTCCTGTGAGACCTCGCGTTATAGAAAATCGCGCAATAAAAACAATAGTATTTGTGGAAGGAATAGGGTTGGGACAGACAACGAAATATATTACTCAACAAATTTAACACTTAGTTAGTCTAACACAATGGACAGTTTAAATACATGTTATGTTAACTGAAGATTAAGAACCAACTAGATGCTACTTATTATTTTATTGTACTTCTTATAGGCTCAACATGTTTCGGGCACTACTATGCCCATCATCAGGAACTCACGACTATAATGTTGATTACCACATTGGTTGTTTCGTTCTTGGTTTGCTG
>Ga0123352_10008682_pt1 | contig 15818 bp, 7 predicted proteins | sample TergutLab28metaG_FD_89700 | JGI IMG/M metagenome (GOLD analysis project Ga0123352, IMG submission 89700) | Labiotermes labralis P1 segment gut microbial communities from Petit-Saut dam, French Guiana - Lab288 P1 | ecosystem: Host-associated > Arthropoda: Insects > Digestive system > Gut ... | reverse complement strand
GGCTGAGTGGACCCCGTTCCAGACCCACTACTACTCAGAAAATCTGGTAGCACCGGGGATCGAACCCGGGACCTCTGTATCTGTAGCCAGAAACTCTGACCACTAGACCACAGAGGCGGTCAAAGGTGTATGCACGCATTAAGTAATTTAGCTCCCCTCTATACTTTTAATCATTTCGCCTCACAAACTGACTCTTTATGACACAGATATCTGTACCGCCTGTTTCAGTATTTAGTGAATGACAATTTTGCAGCACTGGAGACCCAAAATTAAGAGCGGCTGTTGCCGTACTGAAAATTTGTAAATTGATATTTGTAACTGAATAGTGGCGAGTTTTTCTGAAAGCTGAAACCTAATTTTTAAATATTTTTTAGATAACTTTCTTCTTAAAAAGTACTTTACTGGGGTTTTGTATGAATTTTCTTAGTTGCCAGTATTATTCCGTGTCTACCTTAGAAAAACAGGACAAACCAGTTTCATTTGTCTTTTCGAATACATAGCTGATATTATTCTTAGCATGTGTAATTCGCCTACATGAATGATGTAGGTGACTGATCGTTGTTAAATAAGGCAAGACCTCGTGAACTTAAGTTTATGTTCAGTCCGTGGCGTGAAGTTAATCTTCTCTGTCGATTTCCGAGGTTAGGAACACGATTAACTCTGTCTCCACTCCCTTCATATGCTTTCATGGCCTTGCACGTTCGTATAGGCGCGCATTGCGAAAAGTCGCACCAGATATTGTTACAGACATTGAGTGTGTTTGTGAGTCATTACAGCAATTATGCAGGCTTTGCGTTTCCATGGGAATTTAAAGGTCGTCAGGTGACAGTGGTTTTGCTAGGCTTGCGTTAGGCTATGCAGCGCATACTTTATACGAAATTAAAATCGGACTTTAATTGGTTGTAAAATTATTGGGTACCGATTTAATGTGGAGGTCTCATTCAAGAAAGTAGTTCTGTTGAAAGTGTTGTTGAATATGGCGAATATTAGTGAGGGACGATGGTAAGTAACTCTATACAGCGTGATGATTAAAGTGGGCCTACCTGTCTAAAAAGACGCAGATCAAGGGGACGTGATAAGTTAAAAATGAGTTTGATAAGTACACTAAAATAACAGATTTAGATAGTATTAGTACTCCTAATCTTTCTCTCTGACGTTTTTCACATCCTTCCTTGATTACTTCTTTCATCTACTTCCGTTCGTGTCCGTCTTTCTTTCTTTCTCTTTCTTCGTCCTCTCTTTCCTGTCTTTTTCTGCCTGCCTGCCTTTGGTTATATTTTCTATGCCTGTCTTTTTCTTCACATCTCTTCCAGCTTTTTTTTCTTCAATTCTGCCTCCCTAATTCCTTCTTGATACGTTGTTAATGAACATCGGTAAAATTCTACCAAATTATACGGTGTCACTTCCCAGAATACAGCAATCTTCGTAGTGAACGTTGTGAAAACTCATCTCGCAAGAAGCGGATTCTCGACCGATGTCGTAAACTGTAAGATGACTCCTTCGGTCTTGAAGTTGACCCTAAAATGGGCTTCATTCACCACAGTCACCGTCCCTGCTGATGGGTACACTCACCGCCCTAATCCACTGGACATATTCCCATAGCAGACGGGTCCTTAGTCGTGCACTGAGTAGGCTACAGTCTTTCAGATATTCCTTTCTCACCTGTGCAGCTTAGTGGGAAATGGGAAATGTTAAACAAGAGTAAAAAAAGTATATTAGAGTAGGAGAAAGTGAATGAGAAAAATAATCAAAATTTGAATAAGTGCAAATAAAGGTAAAGTGATCCCGTTACAGGCCCGGTGTGGCCCAGAGGGTGGGTAGAGGTACAGCTCTACTCTTCCATGACCGCTGCACTAGAAGGGGGTGAGCGAATAACTGCAAATAGGACACCTACAAACGCGAACTAAAAATGAAGAAATAACCGGGTTTGCGGAAGAAGAAGAACGTAACGTACGGTTTACTCGTACGCAGACTTGAGAGCGCTGTTGGTAGCCCACAGTAGCCTAGCCTGAAACGACAAGACGATTGTTGTATAATGAAATGAGATGGATGCAGACGGTGGTGGCCATGTCCGTAATCTGAGTTGGCTAGAAGGACTGAATAAAACGGCGAAAACCCTGCTTCATGATAGCCGGTGTTTGGAGTAAAATTTTAACCCGGTAGCTCCCGATTACGAAGCTGGATTGCTGCTCACTCAATCGAATCGTTCGGTGCATTTGAAACGATTAATTTTCGTCATGTGACGAGAGAGTTGTACTCGGGCCAAGGCTGCCTCATTGGTCAGGTTTCGAGATCACAACCTATCACACCACACTCAGTAGGACTCCTCTGGACGAGGGATCAGCCCGTCGCCTGACAACACACAACATTCACAGCAAACAACATCCTCACCCCCCAGTGGGATTCGAACCCGCAATCCCAGCAAGCGAATGGCCAGAGACCTACGCCTTAGACGGCGCGGCCACTGGGATCGGCGAAACGATTCATAATTCGCTGTCACGGGGACCGTAATCTAAAGATTCGTGCCGAATTGAACATGTGAACACGCAGCTGTTATGGTATTAGGTAATCCAGTGTAGAAGGCGTGTAGGAAAAGTGTAGCAATGGCAGAGTAATTATTTTTTGCGGTTTCTGCGTCAATTCCATTCCCGCCAATGTCATTATAAGTCTACAACCGTGAGGAGAATATATAAAAAAAATTAAAAGTAGACAAAACAGTAATTCGTATTAGAACCGTCAAGTGTAGATCTTAATAGTGACGCGTGACAAACGCAGGAATAAAGCATCAAATAGTAAGACCCAAAAAGCAATGTTAAAACCAGTTGCACTGTGTGGATACGAAATATGGTACACTCTTCGTAACGATAAATTTTTATTAAATATGAGGTACAGCAGGCACGTTTATAGGAATGTATATGAAACAAAACCTGAGACAAGGTGCTTTGAGAATCATAACCAAGAGTAAGTTTGGGAATTTTATAAAGCCCCGATGTGATGAGTACTTTTAAAGGAAAGGATTCGATTAACCGAGACACATGATTTCAGTATAACATACAAAGACGGTTAGTAAAAGTTTTGAAAGTGTTTCATTTGAGAAGAAAAACGGCTAGATCCAGACTGAGATGGCCGTAAGACTGAATGTAGTAAGGGGGGGGGGGGGTAAAGGGAAAGGTGGAAGGAAAAGGAGAATGATAGCTTTAGGTTTCTGTGACCGTGCATCGTGAGCAAATGATAGGTAAGAACGGGCGGGAGCATAGGGCTAAGCAGTAGGTAAGATTGAAAGAAAGAAAGAAAGAGAGGTTGTTGTGTACATGAAGGAGAGTTCTAATCAAATGGTGTGCTGTAAATATTGGGGCTGTGATTAGGCAGTAATGATGAAAGGTATGGCCGAATGGATGAATCCTATACACAACACGCCACAGAGACTTCAACCGCTTGCTTGAGTGACCCGAATTGCACTCATAAAATAAATATGCGGCCTTCTAATTTTTTGTACACTGTTTATCGTTATTGCATGGTCTGCCCTCCTTATTTTGTTCCTGTCGAATGAACTAAGAAACCGGCCATATGTAGCACGTACTCACTTCCTCTGTTAATTAAATGGCAGGTATTTACACTCGTTTGTCAGAAGCAGGTGAATGGGGAGATTAAATACGTGCATAACGCTGAGATTGCTCACTGCAGGAAGGTGGTATAGTCAGTTGGTATAGATATCAGGCTTACAGGCCAGACAAGAGAGAACCCGGAACTTGATTCCTGGCTGGCCTGTTCTCCTAAGCGTTTAGCCAGGCTGTGGGGTCCACCAATCCTATAATCAAATAGGTACTGGGGGCGCTTTTTCAGGGGTTGAATCGACCGGGGCGTGAAGCGGATCACTTACTTCCTTTCATTACCGACGTTAAATAGGTGCGACGCTATACATCTGTTATGTTTTCGTGGGATATAATGACTGATATTTGCGTACTTCCGTAGCTCTACCCAGTGACACTGAAGCACCAATTCGATCAACGTTTTGACATTTCTCGTATCATTATGTAATTACTACGTAGTAAATTGTTTGAAAACCCTTGTTCTTCTTCATCGTTCTGTTTGTAACTCCTTTACCTTGTCCCCTTTCCTCAAGACACATTATCTTCCTTGTGTCTACCTTCCAAATTGTGATACTTCTTATACTCCTCCTTCGCCTTCTTCAACTTCTATACCTTATCTCTGTGTTTCTTCACCTTACGCGTTTCACTATTCTTAGTTATTAGTTAATCCGTGAGCAAGTTTGTAGCCTACCTCAGTTTCCTCAGTCGATTAATGAACGAATCACTCGTTTGGTCGGTCAGTATACGTGTCAGCCGATTATTAAAGCGTTCGTAATTTATCTTAGTTTATTTTGTTTAGTAACGTAATTAACCTTTTGGCGCCGGAATTATTTTTTTAATTTTAGCACATCCTGTATATAAAATGTGAATAATACATGAACCCAATACGTTAGAATTATGAAACAGACTGCATTTTGAAGAGAAAAAAGGGACATTATACACCATGTTTAAAATATTCAGTACCCATATTTGTTGAATAAATATATAAAATGCAACTTTAGAGGTTAGCGGTGCGGTACGACCACTATAGTTGACATTAGGCGTCTAAAGGTTAAGTAATCTTATAATCAGTAAGTCAGATGGTCAGTAACTTCGGAATTTAATCACTTTCACTTAGTTTGGCAGTACGTTGGTGTTACATGCTGATTGAGGTTAGAACCACGTTTTTGTCAACAAGCAGCCGTCCATCCCCTGTGGTCTTTTTTATGATTTACATTTTAAAATACAGTGTACATTAATTTGTTAATTATAAGGTATCTTGTGAACACATATGACAAGAAAAGTAAAAAAAAAAAACTGCGTAAATGATCAGTATGTAGAAGAATTATTCCTTAAACAACATGCAGGGAAACGCGGTTGTATCCATTAAGACCAGAGGAAAATCACAATTAGTTTCAGAAATAGAGAAGTGTGTTGTGGTATCTGAACAGTGTCTGCTGCTACTTTAAACTAATTGACAAGTGGATTTAATTACAGCTGTAAGTCGTGTTAAGGAGGCAGCTTCTGGTTCCGACCGATAAGCACTAAGGGAGTTCATATTTCTTACGTTTTTGCTTCATTGTCTGTCGCAGAGGGATTGGCAAATCCGATAAGATGCTGTCCGGTGTCGCTGTAGCACTAGACTGCCATAGTAATGCTCAGAATTTGGATATACAAGTTCGTTCTCGCAAAAGTTTTAGTACGGTGATAACACAAAGGGCGTGCTGTGCAGAAGGGCGGTAGATTAAAAGAGGGCAGACTGCGAATAATACCACGATGTTTCAACTGTTTCATGATGTGGAGTAGTGCAACGTAAAGAAGATGTTTGAAGATGTCGCTACCATGCCATGATTTTGTTCAGTTTTGTTATTCGGAGTCTGTAGGACGTAATTTTGTTCGTTGTTTGTGGGTATTGTGCCATTGTCACGAAATCTTGGAACCTTAACTTCCTGGATTCCTTTGGACCTGTTCAGGCCTGTAATGGGACTGATGTACCTTTGCCTTTTTACTTTTGGGTTTCTGTGTCGTGGTAGATGTATGTTCCGATGTTTCGGAGAAAAGTCTTCAGGGTATAGTATCTGGTTCGGGTGGATGGGGGACAAAATGAAATGTAGCGGTAATGGGAAAGTTGGAGGGAATATGGTCAATCAGGATTCTGGGAGCGAAGAGAAGAATGGGGCTAGTATGGAGCCAATGGGAGTGTGTTTCAAAAAGGTCCTTTTTAAGGGTCAGCAGTGAGCAACGTACGGGTGGATAGATGTGAGCAGCGAACTTGTGTTCGACACTTTAACGGTCTCTGTGTTTCATATGGCACTCCCTAACCTTATCCTGCAAAAAGAATCATTTTATTAGAACAAAAGTTCTCAGTTACTGTAAATATGTAATACACGTAAAAGAGCATAATATTCGCTAATGAAGTACTGATGTCTTTTAAGTCTTGATTTGCACTTTTTAAGACTTTCAGAAAAGAAAATTATATTCAGTGGTGTGCGACTGAAATTGGTGTCTGTCCGCCGTTGTGTGCTTTGCCTGTTACAACGCTGAACGGATTTCTTTCAGATGTGGCATTGAGGGCCTAAGCTGTCAGCTGCCAAATTAATGAGTTTTGGCTTTTGTCAGTACCGTAGGCCTATAATTCATACTTTAATTAAGCTAAAATAAAGTTCCGTTAATGTTCGCAAAAGTGGTTCAGCATACAGAAATAGGTTTCGCATACGGGGATTTCCGAAGGCGATGTTGGAATGTATGGATCATCTCGCTGACAGGCAGAACTAAACACTAGGGGAAGATTTTGACTTTTGCTGACCGTGCATCTCAGTATATTTATCTCAGTAATTAACCAACTTGATGCGCAAAATTTTTGTTTTACAATAAGTTTATTTCGTACCTCTTACATGTTTCGAGCACATGTGCTCATCATCAGGAGGTCAAAATTGCATTACACAACCTCTGGTATCATCACACCTATAGGTGACCGTCTCGTGCACAGGTGCACCTGTGCACGGAACTTGGATGCGTACGCACAAATACTTTGCTCTTTTGAACTCAGTGTCCCTGCCTACCGCCTGTCATCCCCTACACGTACAGTGAATTTCAGGGATGTAATTGCTCCTTAAAATGGTACACTCTTTCAGTTAGTTGCTTTGTTTTCAAAGAAAACCCTGAAAAAATATTCTGTACTACAAGTCTGCGGAATCAGATTGTGCGTGCTCTATCGTGTATCACGTGACGTCCGCAAGCGTTACCCTAGGTTATGACAGTATGCACGTATAACGTTTTAGATGGCAAGAATGTATGATACGTACCGACCAGTCCCTTTCTCCGTTAACGACGTATCGGAAATAAGTTTCATTTTTGGACCTATTCGCAAATTCTGCAGTAGCATTACCTGAAACTTAGAGCAGTTATTACGTATAAACTGATCGCACTATTCTAACAATGTTTCTCCATCCATTGTTGTCTCAATTCGACCCGGCCTGATTTCGTGCATTGTTTTCGTAAAGTGGAGGTATTATAAACGACCCGAATTTTGGTTGATGACGGTCCATTGTGGTCTGTGTCCCTTTCTGTACTAACTCTGCCTAAGATTCAGGGGACTTCATTTAAAAACAATTGTGGTTGTGAACTGTTTGCTAAGTCACTTCTTTTATGAAATGCCAGCCCTTATTACAGGAACCTGCTGCTGCACTATGGTTAGTGAACTGGTTGCTAAGTCACTGCTTTTCTGAAATGCCAGCCCTTATTACAGGAGCCTGCTACTTCGCTATGGTTAGTGAACTGGTTGCTAAGTCACTGCTTTTCTGAAATGCCAGCCCTTATTACAGGAGCCTGCTACTTCGCTATAGTTAATGAACTGGTTGCCAACTCACTGCTTTTCTGAAATGCCAGCCCTTATTACAGGAGCCTGCTACTTGCGCTCTGTTCAGAACTTTCATTCCGGTGCACATTTTTACATTAATTTCTCATTTGTTCCATACATGTTAAGTGTACCAGTTATGCCCAACACGTGTCTCTGAACTTCGTCGCGCTGCAGTATTTAAGTGCAGAGTAGTTTGAACTATGAAGCTTCCTGTTAATGCAATATTCTCGACCCTTCCATTTCTCTTCTCGTAGGTCCAAATTCTGTCGTCAACACCCTCAGCGTATACCTTCTCTTAGAGCGAGAGACGAAAAAGTTTGGTCCCCAGTCCACCGACTTCAGTGGCTATGTTTGTGTAATACTGCTTGAGGAAAATATGTTGTGCTTCTATTATGTCGGTCTTTATGAAAACGGAGTGATCCTGCAGCCTTTAAGGGCCCTTAATGTGCCTGTGAAATTTTATTGCATTCCGCCCAGGGTGTTCTGTAGTTGAATCGTTTGAATGGAAGGACAGAAATGATCCCCATTGCAGTCAGTTCGTGCACGCCGTACGACAGAACATATGAGAGTGGAAAATTATGGTTTTATGCATTTTATTCTTCAGGTCTTCGATTTGATACTGAAAATACGGAGAAAGTAAAGCATGCATTAGGGAAATATGTGCACACCATTTCTTTCTTGTTCATTTTCAAAATTGTGTATGACCATAATGACTGTTTTTCAGTCATTGTGTTTTATGTGTTATGCTGTGGTTAAATATTTCGTCTTGTCGACAAGTAATGTGAGTAAAGAATGCAAAGATATGTCTTGAATTTTAAATTGCAAGTGCAACGTTCAAGAATGTACTCAAAATTTTTGGAATTACTGATTCGATGCGAGGTTCCTTAAGTTAACACGCTAGTCAAAATGTCCAGTCTGAATGTTGGAAAAGAGACATTTTCCAACGTTATCTGGAAGCGAACACATGTTGTTCGGCACATAGTGAGTTTAGTATTCTGGCTTACCAGCTATGCTGTGTGTTTTCTTTAATATAATCGCCAGTAAATTACAATTTTTACTCATGCTACGTCGTTATTTTGTCATCAGTCTGTGCTCTGGTTGTTGTGGTGATTTATACCTCCATCCATATCCAGTTTTGTAATTCATCTTTCGATGGACACTGTACGAACCAGTGTTAAGTACTAATGGCATAGATCAATTAATATTAATTAGTAAATTAATGGCTTGACAAACAATGACAGTGTTTGTGGCGAATATGCTGCCCTAAAACAGAATTATCGTTCGAGCACTTGGGTCAATAAGGATCAATTTGACATCTATCTAGTAGAATAGTGGGCATTTGTAAGTAAACCCTGACAAAGTAGCTGATGAAATGGAACTTGCCGCTTCTTGGAACTGTGTGACTACTGGTGCTGTAATCTGAAGGTTTGCTTGCTCGTGTAATGGAACCGGTAGAGAATAAGAGGTTTGTCAGTCAGTTTTGCAGTGGTAAGTTAAAAACAATATTTAAAGTGCTTCGTTCGACATTACTTACCCTATTGGTCCAAACATTCTGTCGTATTTAGATACTGGCCTCAATATATTATTGCATTATTAATTACACTAAACACCACACTGTGTAATGCCAGAAAGAAATAGCCCGTGTATTTCGTTACCTATTTAGCGCATCAGAAACATGTTAAATAAAACGTTGTTGATCTTATTATCTAGCCTTATGATTTATGCTACATACAGACCCAGTGTATGGTAAGCTGTTTCTGAGGACATTGTTGGCCCCCTGTTTGCGTTGTACGTGAAGTTGGAGGTGAGGCCTAACAGACCTACAAGGTAGTAGTAAAGTTTTCCGTTACACGCCATGAAGCCACATGGGGGGACGGGAGCTATAGCTTCTCTCATTCTTACCCTCGGTACTAGGTGGAGCTTCACGCCCCGGTCACTTTACCCCCCGATGAAAGGGTCTCCTGTACCCTTTGAATAGAAGGCTGGGTGGACCTCTGGAAGCTTATCTTGCAGCTGCCTGCTTTAATAGACCGATAGGAACCGAGATTATACCTGCCGGACAATTATTAGTTTGCATTCAGTGTTACATGTCATTTAAATCTGTTCACTTCTAAATGTGTACAATATAAACACTCTTCTTCTTCCCCCTCCTTTTTTCATCGTCGTTTCTCATTTTGTTCTTCTGCTTTGTTATTAGCCTGTGGTTGCATACTATTTGCATTCACAACGCTGACGCTAGTGCCCATCATCAAACCACGATCTTAGTGCAGCCAGTGTACTTGACAACACACTAATAAATAAACGATGAACCAGACCAGCTGGATTGTGATTTTCTGAGGGGAGGATTAGCTAACCGTTCCACCGAGACAGATACTTTTTTTTTTTTGCCTCTGGGTGACCCTGTCCGTTGTCAGGAGCGTACATAATGCATGGCTTTTGCTGCTTGGATCTGGGATCTTGGGTCGTTAGTTCGGCTGCTTCGTTAGTTCATTCGTTAACCAACATGTCTACCCTTTGCGTCAGGTGCTGGCCAGCTACGGGCCCGTAAATCAGTCCCTCCCTCCCTCTCTCTCCTCTCCATCGCCTTCATTTCCCGTCGTACTCAGCACTTCACTTTGGCAAGCTTCGTCGACGGGGGCAGATAGCGACCGAATTCACTATAGTTCTTGCTCGGTTATCCTGAAGCTCTCCACCCACGTTTTGTCGATTAACTTGCCGGTGTTGCTTCCTTCTTGTGGTTTATTTTACGAAGCAGTCAGCAACTGGGGCCATAGGTAGGATGAATGATGAATTGGAAAGGGTTTGGAAGGAAGCGGCTGTAGCCTAATCGAAGTACTCTCCCGGCATTTGCGTGGAGGGACTGCGAAAGATCAGATACATTAGCAGTACGATTAGCTGTTAACAAAACTGCTGGTCACTTGCTATGAACGCTTTTTTTTTAAATGTCCCGTTATTATCAGTGTTAATTATGATACACATTTCGTTACTTACTCTGGAATCAGCAGTAGCTATTATTAAGTCGTAACTCGATCAGGGTAGCCGACACCTGAGCTGCAATCCGAACCAGGCATCAAAGGCATTCAGGGATGCAGGGAACAGTGAGGAGCATCCTTAAGCTTCAAGCTTATTTTGTGTTCAGTTCTTACACATGTAGAATTGGCAGCTTGGAAGGTCCCTGAGTCGGTCTGGCCACACTGGAGGTGAAAATAAATCGTCTTCTCTTTCCGTTGTCACAGCCAGTCACGTTATTGACAGAGATATACCAGTATAGGTGATAGCGGTTCAAATATTCTGGAATGTTTCGCCATGTCTGTTGGTAGCTATCGACATTTCTGGACGTAGGGCCTCCGTCTGCAGGAAAGGGCAGTCCTAGAAGAGTGTAACCTCCCAGAAGGCTTGAATCTTCATCAACAAGCTGTGAGAGCCTGAGATGTCGCGTTACGGACTAATTTGTTCGGGAGCGTCATATATTCTTCGGTAACGACTTCCAAATAGCTTCCAGACTGTTATTTGAGGATTCAGTGCCGAGCTTGTCCGCCGTCTGGCCAAGGGTGATTACGTTACATGCGACAATTAGTTCGAATTGGAGGATTCTGTCCATAAAAGGTGTACAGCTGAGGTAATATGAGAAGTGAAAGCGGTCGGAGTACCCATCAAGCTTCTCAACTTAAAGCTTCTAGATGCGAGCAGAATCATTTTCATCTTGTGGTGTTAGATTCCCCACTACGCGTATTATTTTATCAAATGTTCTGCTCTTTGTCACGACATTGGGGTGTAGAGATTCTGAAACCAACTAAATCACGAAATGAATATTTAGATCTAAGAAAATGGCGTAACAATAAATCTGAGAATGTAATAAGTGTAATCAGCCCTTTATTACTAGTAATTACCTAATATTATTAGTAAGAGATATTGTTTCAAAATGGCTAAAGAGATTAGATTGACGCTCTTCGTGGAAGTAAGCAGTACTTTTAAAATCCCTAGGGAAGACTTCGCTCGGAAGATCTAGGTTTATTACGGAGGATGATACTAAAATGAATCTCAGACATAGGCTGTGAACACACACACACACACACACACACACACACACATATATATAGGATTGAACAGGCTTACCACCCGATCCATTGGCGTGCCGCTGTGTATGAGTGCGTTAACATTTCGCTTCCATTAGCAACAGAATTATTTCTATCATTTGTTATTTGTATCATAAATTTATGACTTACTTGATTGGTTGGTTACTTTGTTGGGTGGCTAGATGGAGTGACGGGTGCATTTCTGTGTATATCTATTTATGTCTAGGTATACAGAATCTACAAATATATGTCTTGTAACTGGGGTTGCCTATACAGGGAACAAAAGTCTGTGTTGAGGTTGTGCAACAAATGTTATTTCATGAATTCTGTAAGTTATTTTATTGTAATAACATTCAATGCACACCCTCGAACATATTACAGCATATCAGGGATTGTCACTGCGTCGCCGCAGACGGCCGTGTCATTGGCACAGTGGTAGTGCCTGGAAGTGCCTAGGTATCAAAATTAATTGCCAATTTATACCTCTGCTGGTACTCTTTCATTTATTTTCTGTGAAAAGAATCGCGGTTAATTTCGAGTTTTTCACTTCCGGTGTGGTAGAGCTGCTTGGGTCTAATCGTGATGTGACCTAAGATTCGCATCAATTTCCACATAAAATGCGAATGGGGAGGGGAAGTGTAGTAACATTGTGCTACAGAATGTTGATTGAAAATCCTTGCCTCCTCCTTCTCCTGACTTGTTTATTTTTCTTGTCTTCCACCCTATCTATTATTATTATTATTACTTATTATTAGTTATCTTTATCATAATAATTATATTTGTCTTCCAGCTCTGTCTTTTGGTTATCCTCTTCTTACTCCTGATCTGTCTCTTAGCATTCACATTACTTTCTTTCTCCTCTTAATCTAATTCTTCCTAGTCCCTCCTTTTCCTTTCCTTTCTGTGTTCCATCTTGTCTTTTCCTATTCGATCTCCTCTGTACCTTTTCCTTTTCTATTATTCTCTCTGATTTTGTTCTTCTGATCCTTTTCTCATTCCCGAATTGTTCCTCGCCTTTCTCACACTCTTTCTGTACTCATGGTGTGCCGGTAGGTTTCCAGTTCCCTTCATCATCTTCCACTGTTGTTTCGTTGCCATTCCTTTTCAGAGCCACGGTGCCAGTGCCATGACACTTCGAAAGATTTTTATTCAAGCTATTGACCTAAAATTTCTTCTTTCACAAAGTGCACTAGGCACACTAATTAAATAACGCGCATGCTAGTTGAAGATCACTGTCTTGTTGAGCTGTGGCGTTGTGTAGTTTTGTAGATATCAACGGTTTGGAGGAACGTTTTCTCTCTATCTTCAGTGCCACCCAGTGGATGGACACATATTCCTCCGAAACAGTGGCACTTTTCTACCAAGATACACGGCGTCATATTTCAGAATAAAGCAATCTACCTAGTCTCCGCCGTAAGAACTTCAGACTCTTCATTTTGCATTATGCAGATATAGATTTCATGTCAACTAACCAGTCCCTGGCAGGAGGAACTTTCGTGAAGCAATGTCGAGAATTTGAGGCTTCGGTATTCTCCGCGTACATTCGGGAGACCTTTGTTGATATTGCAGAATAACTTTCGTGTCGAAGATCGTGTAATTCGACGCTTTGAAGCACGACGCTCATCAACGTGCCGTACAAGAATTCAACTATCGCTGATCAGAAAAAAAGTTAAGTTTCATAACTAAGAATTATACGACGACCGTGCACTGTGTGGACGAAGTGCAGAGTTTTTATTGTCGGATCGTGTGATACACGCAAGTCACCGTTGTTGTTTGCAGTGTTAAATCCTTTAATTTGTGGTTGCGGTAATGAGTAAGTTAGAAGTGTGCAGGAATTTTGATGACTGCTAACTAAGATTGTTCTTCGGAATATGGGAAGATGTGATAGATACAATCTGCCGAAGCTGGGCTGTACCGTATCAGCGCTGCAAACGACAAAATAAAGTGAGGTAAGGAACGCAGGATAACTAACATACCACACGGCCGAGTCAGGCATAGTCAAAGAACGGCTTTCGAAAAATACGTTTGAGCGTCTTACACCAACAGACAGACGGCCTCGTGGATGGTATGCCTGTGAGTGAGGACAATAATACAAGACTGTCAGGAGAAATGTTTACAGTACTTATGTTTTGGTTTCTTTTGGCTATGATAACAATTCAGATTTAATTTTACTGTTTCTACCCCTCCCCAATTTTCCACATACCTCTGCACCAAAGCTGAGGCATTTATCATGTTGTTGGACGATCTTCTTTGTTGATGAATCTCTGTATCCTGTTTTATCAGCCATCATGTCACAATCGTTTGCACCTCGCAGTCAACGTTAAATCTGTGGCAGCCAAAATTTGCTTCAGCGAAGTGATAATCGGTTGGCGGTGAATTCCCCTGATATAATAACAATCAGTGTAACTTGTCTGTTTAGGAAATTACACGCCATTTTATCCCATTTTCTGACTAATTTTTCTACATTTCTGCAACAATTTAACTTGCAGTACTGCGCTTTATGAAACTTTCGTTAAGAATTACCAGATCAGAAAATTAATTCCAGATGTGCGTTAACGTTGCTTAGTCGATGTCTTGCATTAGGAAAAGTCTTGAGGTTTGAAGTTTAGAAATGTAACAAATGACGTTAGAAAATCTTCATTATTTGGTTAATGGGGATGCGTAGTAGATTGGAGTTTATTTTTTATTACTGGGGTGCTGGTAAGTCCTTAGCCTGGCCAGGAAGGAAACAAGCTCGGAAGCATGTCAGGGACGCGGCCGATTTCAACAACATCGAGACGCGAGATGTCATCAGGTTTTTTTTTCCTGCAAGGCAAGGCGCCGAAGGAAATTCACGCCATTTTGACAGAAACATTAGCTTGTTTCCTTCCTGGTCGGACTAAGGACTTATCAGCACCCCTGTATAAGGGGAAAAATTACTAGCATAATAGTACACGTTTTTTTTGTGGCTTACTTGACGGCACTCTCAGTAACTTAGATTCAGTAACGTCGAATTGTGGGACGCCAAATGATTAATAAACTGGAAAGGATTTCTTGATTTTAAGCTTTCGCCGTATTCTATATGTAATATGTTTTCTTTTGGGTAGTTCTCCGGCGTCTGAGTTCTAATAGCCGACGTTTCGGAACCCTCTATCAGTTCCACCTTCATAGGTAGGTGGCTGTATCAGTTCCATCTTCATAGGTAGGTGGATGAAGTATACTTTATCCACCTACCTATGAAGGTGGAGCTGATAGAGGGTTCCGAAACGTCGGCTATTAGAACTCAGACGCCGGGGAATTACCCGAAAGAAAACATATTACATGGAAAGGATTTACAAGGAAACAGTAGTGGCCTAGTCGAGTTATCATCGTATCCACGACTTATCTGTCAGGACAGCTGGCAGAGGTGTGAACGAGGCATATCCCGAATGCAAGTGTCGGGCGTCACCCATACAACAACCCACTCGATGATTATGCATGCTACCTGCACAATTAATAAAGAAGTTAAACGAATTAATCAAGTGATCGTGCAAAGCCACGTGTTGCTAATCGATTGTGTTTGTCTTTTTCAGGTAAGTAACTGTGTCTGCAGCGTTTGCTGGTCCCTGTATCTTTACACACATTTCGGTGAGTTAGTGTATTTTTTCTCTACATCTTTGTATTAGTGCTTGTTTTGTAATTTGCCGTTAGACTGCTGAATCATTGTGTAAATACCCTTAAACACCGGGTTTAATTAAACTCAGTGTTATCGGGTGATTTCGGTGGCTGGTTGGCAGAGTCGATTCTACTACATCACAGACGCATGACTGTAAGACAACTCAAACTAAGAGCTGAAGTCAGTCATAAATCTGTCTTTTATTTAGGCCATTTATTTCCTCGCGTCCCCATTCGCTAATCCAGTTCTAAACTGATTAAACCACATTCTCAATTAGGATACCTCTGCGGTAGGTGTGATGGGTATTACCCTTTATCATGACTGGTTTTCTTGTCCCGGTTCGAGCTGTGTTTCTCAAACTCTGAACAGAGAAATTATCTTCATTAAACGAAATGGCTGATACTGAAGACAAAAAAATTGATTGTGTGTCAGTTGAGTGCCGATCCCAGTGGCCGCGCGATCTAAGGCGTAGGTCTGCGGCCGCTCGCCTGCTGAGATTGTGGGTTCGAATCCCACCAGGGGCATGGATGTCTCTCTGTTGTGTGTGTTGCGTGTTGTCAGGTAGAGATCTCTGCGACAAGTTGATCCCTCGTCCAGAGGAGTCCAACCGACTGTGGTGCATCGTTGTGTGAGATCTAGAAACCTCGTGCGTGAAGAGGCCCTGGCCCACTGGGGGGGGG
>Ga0123352_10008681_pt1 | contig 15823 bp, 12 predicted proteins | sample TergutLab28metaG_FD_89700 | JGI IMG/M metagenome (GOLD analysis project Ga0123352, IMG submission 89700) | Labiotermes labralis P1 segment gut microbial communities from Petit-Saut dam, French Guiana - Lab288 P1 | ecosystem: Host-associated > Arthropoda: Insects > Digestive system > Gut ... | reverse complement strand
TTTTGTTTATTATTTATTTTTTTTAAAAAAAAATTATTTAGTAAAATTTTTTTTTTTTTTTTGTAATATTTTTATTTATTTATAAAAAATTTTTTTTTTTTTATTTTTTTTTTTTTTTTTTAATTTGTATCAGCAGACTGATTTTGCTTTATTGTGTGTTGTCTGCAAATTTTCCCCCATCTTTGCTGAGCAGTAGTATTGCATATCAGCCAAGAGAATTTCCATTGCATAGCCCTGTGTGGTGAATTTTAGACATATAAAATGAAACTGTGATTATTTCTCCCTAATATGCAGATTGTCTTAATTCATAATCGCTGTAACAGCATAATATGCAGTAAACAGTGGACTCTGAAGGACAGCAGTTCAGAAGAGTGGTTTTTATTACATGGATGGATTGATGCCAATTCATCTTTTGTCTGCAGTTCTGATTGGCAAAGGGTCATTGAGCACACAACTTGTCTTATCAATAAAGCTTTTTCATAATTATGATAAACTGTACTGACTTGTAGTGAGGACGCATGGAAATTTTATGTTGTTATGATTACAATATGTTTGTACCAAGCAAGTGTATGTGGTGGAATGTCATATATATCATATTGAATATTTCAATGAATGTTAAATTTGTCTTAAATGTGTTTTGGACCAAAATTTCTGTAGCTTTACTGTTCTCTGGTGTGGTAAATATAAACAGAAGTTACACTTCTTAACACATCTTTTCAGACTTTACATCAATATTTTTCTTAATATGTAAGAAAATTTCATGCATGATCTAATTTTTTGGACAGCAGCACTGACGTACGTGTGTGAAGGATGGATCTGTATGCATCCAAAGTCTGGCCATATTAACATGACTATTTTCCACTAATCATGTAGGTGTGTTTATTCAGTCATATTCTCTAACATTATTGGTTCAGCAAGTGTGTTTTATTCAAACTAAATTTTGTTATGTAAGGAATTGTAGTGGGCGTTTTAAACCAGTACGAATATAATTTTGTTTTGTCTTTGACCTAGTAATACTTCATCACTAAATTTCATATTGGCTTGTTCTTAAAAAACTGAACATAATGAAGTATGTGTCTTGAAGGTTGTACTACTGTTAACATTTTTGTGGCATTTTAGATAGTGAAGAGTAAATAGATATGTGGTTCTTCACTACAGGAACAATACTGAATTCAGGATCACAGGTAATGACTGGATTTGTGTTTGAAATTATATATTCCTTTGTTAGGACACAAGATTCATTTAGTTGACCTTGTGGCATTACTGTTGCTGCTAATAAGGCTTGTTGAAGAAATTAAATTTGCAAATGCCACTTTATGGATAAATAATGTATTTATGGATGGGCATCAGTGGTGGACTGTTTTGATGGTTTTTGCAAAACTTTTTCTGCAAATATGGCTGTTTATTTTAACCATTAATTTTGACACTGCAAAAGTGATCAGTTTTAGAAGTGGCTAATAATATTTTATTGCAAACATATGTTTTAAACTGCTTCTTAATTTTTACATACAAGAATGTTGTATTCGTAAAGAAGCAATACACCGTTCTAGATAGAAATGCAAGTGGTAGATATTTACCAATATTTGTTTCACTGTGTCCTATTTGACAGTGATATTGAAGGGCAGTATTGGAATATGTACAGTCACATGGTTGCCAGTTGCATCTGAAAAATTTTGGCTAGTAGCATACACAGTCATAGTTTTGAAGTTGATTTGGTTGTTCCAGTGATCTCATTATACTACTTTCAGCACAGAAAGTTGTGAACCACATCCAAAGAAGTTACGGTCAGCATATCTGGTCATTACTATGTTTCATTTATTTCGTTTCTGCCAATAACTTCTATTTGGTGTGCCGGTGCATATGACCGGCAGTACAAGTTTGACAATAGAATGAAATGGATTGGCGTGCTGACTTCATTGGAGAGACACATTAGTGTGTCAGGAAATAGTAATGCACCTTTGCTTAGCTACTAATTAGATTTTAATACATTTTTTTAACCTGTGTTGAACCTTGGTTCCAGGTTTGGTAAATTGCCTACAAGTTAATTGTCTGACATTTCAGAAAAATCTGTTAAAGTATTCCCAAATGGTGCTCTACAAGGAGTTTCCAGAAGTTCAGTAGACAAATAACATTGATACTAGGTTTTGGTATGAGTACCAACTGAAAAGTAATTTGGTATTCACTTAATCCTTAAATCTGATATTCTGGCCAAAGATATGGAAACACTTAATGATTGTGTGTGTCCATGCATGGGGGCTGCATATTTTAAGTCAGACTGTACCGTTGTGAACCTGAGATGGGATAACATAGGCATGATAATTACTAGGCTGCAGGATGGATGATTGAGGTTTCGTGGTTCAGTTGTTGGCAGGAGAAACATTTTTCTCTACTCCTATAGCAACAGCATGCAGATTGGCACTGGGGCTGACCCAAACTCATATTCATTGGGTACCAGTGGCCCTTTCCTGGGGTGTGAAGCCAACCACTCTCCTTGATATGGTGCCAAAGTTAAGGATGATTGGCAGTGTAATTATATTTCCAATTGTATGTGCAGGGACATCTTTATGCTAACTGTATAGATTCATACATTTTTGTAAGTAGTGATGATTTGATATTGTTATTGCTGTAACTTGGTACAATTGTTTGTTAGTATTGTCATATTACCAAAATAGTGAGAGTTGTGGTTTCTGTCTGCATAATCAGCTGAGACTGTTTAACTGACCGCTATAAAACTGCAAACAAACATAATTCCTTTCATTCATTCATTCATTCATTCATTTAGTATTCCAGAGATCCACCGAGGTGGATATAGAACTTGTCAGGTATAAACAATATATAATACAGAAAGAGTCAGCTTTTATCTTCCTATTGTCATATTCTAAGGTGAAATTAAGAGGCAGAGGTCATAAAGCAGTTCCCTTTTTAGACCATTCAGATTAGAAAATTATGAGATTAATATTCATGCAAATGAACAAAAAAAGGAATGTAATAATTTCTCATGACATCCTGTTACTTTTGAGGAAGATGCTGTCTGCATGAAAATTGGTGATGATTGTGTAAGCAATCAATCTGCTGGTACTGACAAAATTGTGTCATCATTACAAATTTATTTGTGTCTGGAACTTTAATTTAGACAAAAAAAAGTGCTGTGCTTAGTTTGTAGAATAATACCTTCTCATGATTTTTCATCATGACAGGACTTTTCAGTTCATAACAGTGAAACTTTTTCAAAGTGACTGACTGACTGACTGATTGATTAATTGAGTGATTGATCGATCGATTGATTGAGGACTTTGCAATGGATTCTGGTTGCACATGGTTTTGTCTTCAGTCTGGATTCTAATGTTCATGAGTCCCATTGTAGTTTTGCTCATTCACCTGCAAATGCTGGGGCAACACCTTAAAAATAAGTTGTGAGGTGTCTTTCCACGTGCTTCCCAATTGATTATTCAGAGATTCAGTCGTTCACTGTTCTGTGATATGTGCAGCTGAACAGCTTCAGTAAGTAAACCAAGAAAACATAGCAATGAAAAAGATTAGGAAGGCAATTTTATTTCACCTTCAGACTGTAAGGAAATGGTGTTAATTACATTCATTAACTATAGAGAAAAAATGTATGTGAAGTGAGATGTTCATTTCAGTGTAAACAGTGCATTCTTATTTCATGTCATTTTTAATTTTTTCTCATGGTGATGTAACTGAGCAGATGGACATTTTACAGATATGCAGCATGAAATAGAGAAATTTGATCATAACCTTTTTATGTGATACATTGTTCTGGCTCATTCAATTTGCCAGTTATTGTGAGATATAATTTAAAAAATGAACTGTTTGGATGTTTAGGGAGAAATCATCATCATCATGCACATTCCTTACTGCACATCAGTTTAGCTGATTCTCAAAAGAGTTTGGTTCTCACTGACCTAGCACTTCTTATTCACTGTTCTGCCAAAACCTTTCTGACTATATGGCATGTATTAGGTATTACTGCTTTTTGCTTTGGAATATATAGAGCATGGCGGAGATTAATCAGTTTTGAACTTCCGTGTAATTTGTTAGGAATAATACCCATTGTGGATAGGACTAGTGGTATTATGTGGGCTGTTTTCAGTTGCCATATTCTTATGTGCTCTTCTTTCAAGGCTGTATACTTCTGGAGCGTCTCGGTGATGGTGCTGTGAAGGTTGTGACTGTTAGAAATTGCTGTGTCTGTTAAGCATACTTCTTTGTTGGTTTTGTCAAGTCTAACTATGTCCAGTCTGATCTTATGGAGAGTTTGATCAGTAGTATAGCTTATTATTAATATTATTATCATCATCATCATCATTATCTCCTTTATGCAGGGTATTTACAATTATATACGTGAAACAAACCTTGTTTCTAGGGTATATAGTGTTGCAACTCCTCTGTATTTACTCTTTGTGCTACATGTAATGTTATTTTTCCCATGAAATATGTTTTGTACTTTTACAATAGTACTTTCCATAGTATGTGCACAGTAGCCAATATGGTAGTTTTTTGTTAGTTCCTTAATTTCGTGCTTTCCTGGTATGTTGCTCAGATATTGTCTGAGTGATACTGAAATAGTTCCAGTCGCCCCTATTATGACCTGTTACTTATCTCTTTTGCTTTCACATTCCACATGCGCTGAATTTCTATTATGAGGTCTTTGTTGTTTTGTTTTGTTTTGTCATCTCTTGTCACAGGCCTTTTCTTTCTGGTACTTCTCTTGAATCAATAATGATCCCCACTGCTCAGGCTTCAAGTTTCACACTGCAGTATTGCCTGCATTGTGTGTGATGTTCCTAGTATAGCTGTCTTTTGTAGTGAAGCTATTGAATTTTTTCATGGTATGGTTTCCAAATTTTTCTTTAAACCTTCTGTTACTATTCCGGTGTCTTTAGTTATTACCAGTATAATCACACATTTCATGTTCTACATTGGTTGTATCTCTGTACATCAACTGTTGTATTTTAGTTGCTTTTTTTTCCTGCTTCCTTTTGCATGACATTTCTATCCACAGGTATTGCCACATATGTCAGTATGCATGTTTTCTCTTTCTTGTTTTTAATTATTATGTGTGGCCTATTTGCTGTAACTTCTCTGTCTGTGGGTCCCTTGATTCCATAACACTGTAATATCTGTATGTTCACATACTGGTTTGGGTGTGTGTGAGTGTGTACCATTTGTCTGTTGTTTCGATGCTTATTGCTTTGTGTATTGAGTAATGCAAATGTGCACAAACTTTATCATGTCTCATTCTTCACCAAATGGGTCCTCGTGAGGTTAGGTGGTCAAAATTTTCTACGTGTTATTTACTTAACCAATATTTAATGTCATTTTCTCCCTTCAAAATGTTATTTTTAAGATATTTTGTACTAATTGCTTGGTCTTGAGCTGCCACTGTTGTACTTTCTGTTTCTCCCTTAATGTCTCCAAATTTGTCATTGATATGACTGTTCATTATCCACCAGTTTCTTGTCTGAGATACTTGGAAATTGTCCATGCATCCTCTTCCCTTGCCATCTTTCTCTCGTCTTCTCTGTTATACTGTCCTTTATTTGTCTTGTTCCTCTGTGTAATTCTCTCTTCAGTCATCTAACTGTCTGTAACAGTGTTGAGTTGATATGTTGGTGTTTTCTAATAATTTGTATTAGTGGATTTACCTTGCTGGATGCATATTCCAACATTTTTTGTAATTTCGACTATGTGGGCATCTTCTAACTGCATCAGACCTCTTCCCCTGTTTTCTGGGAACACCCCAGTGATCTCCATCTGCCTTTGGGTGTTGCTGTCCATGGATGATAAGCAGTTTCCTCGTTTTCCTATCCAGTTTTTGCAGTTCTGCTTGGCACTAGTGTAATTCCAAAACTATATTTAAGTACTGGTACTGCCAGTGATCCAGTAGCTTGAATCTCATTCTTTGCACTTAATTCGCGCCCAAAACTAATCTCAGTCTCCTCAAGATTTACTCTATCTCATTCTTATGCTCCATGTCATTGCTAACTTCTGTGCCTAATACTTATATCATTTTCTCAGGTCCATTTCTTTTATGTCCTTAAATGTGCTTCCTACCTATTTTAAACAAGTTTTTGCGCACTAATTGATTGTTCATATTAATGTCTTTGCCAATAGTTTTTACAATTTTTATTTCATTCTTCAAATTGTCCTTACTTCTACCTAGCAGTTTCAAGTCATCCATATAGAGTGACATTATCATCATCAGCATCATCTTTTTTATTCCATTATGTATGGGCACTTTGCCATTGTTTAGCTGATTTATCATTTGCATAGAGGTGACATTGTTTACATTTACTCCTTCAGTGTACTTTGACTAATTTTTAATTTGACTTTTGAATGGTTGAACAAGAAGGCCAATATTCTTTTGAATCCAGTAAGCATCAAATAAAACACGGATAACTCTGGTGTTATTTCACTGTGAATTATTTTTAAATGTTACAAGATGTGAACTTGTTATGCTATATAGATAACCCTTGGGTATAAAATAGGTGCTTTCAAGGATAGCCTTTCATTAGGTTCATTGATATTTGAATGTGGTTACATGTTATCAGATGATGAGAGAAACTTTCCTGAAACTTCAGGGCCAAACTAATATGGAAATTTTGTTTTATTTTTGATATTGTGAAAAAAGAGTATAATATTTTGATTTATGAAGATTTAAAGCTGTGTTATATCTGAAAATCGTCATTTGTTCATTCTGATGGATTGTATTGGTTGGATGGAACCAGGAATGCCCACTTTTCAGCCATTGGTCATTCTGTTTTCCACTGAACTGATTCATTTACATTCTCACAGCTTTGTATTAATTGCAATTAGGCACGTGATACAAGTGGCACTGCACTATGTGAATTAATAACTGCTTTGCTATTCTCTTGTTTAGCAACATTAATGTTCATGTCAAAAGTAGATCATAGATGAAGTGTTACCCCACATTTGAATACACTCTTGTTAAGAGAGCAGAAACATCCAGAATATATGAACATTTTTGAGTATAAAATACGGATAAAATTTATGTGATTAATACAAGTGTATAATGAATGTTCTGTGTAGGTGGTATGTAGTGTGTCACCATCCAAGTTTTAAAGGAGTGTTGATGTTTTTGGGTCTTCACACTTCTTGTCTTCGCTTGGTCCATTCATAATTTAACGCTGTAATCTGTGTGCATCTTTTTAATCAATCTTTTACTCCTGTCAGTACCATTTTCCTTTAGGATATGCATTAATTTGATCCATTTTGCACAGTCACATGCCTTCTGCCAGTCTATGAAGCAAGCACACAATTCCTCTTCTATGTCCAGAGTTCATTTTGATTTTATTCTGGGTTTCCCAGTTGCATCCCTAGATCCTTTTTCTCTTCAAAATCCAAACTGATATTTTTCCAGTACATCTTTGACTTTCCTTTCAATCATTCTAAGTATCCTCACTACTATCTTTGCTATATGTGTAATGGTCACTGCATTTTGTAGCTTTTGGCTTCTTCTTTAAGGCAGTCTTTAGTGAAATCCACGGGCCACTCTCCAGTTATGGAGTTCATATGGAAAAAAAAAAAATTCTCTGCATTGTAAGTTGATGGGATACCATTATCAAGTTAACCACTGTTGTAGAGTAATAATGAATACAGAATGTTTGAAATGGTTGATTGTAAGCATCAGTCCATTGTTTATTTCGTATTCAAACAGTGACTTTGATTGTGCCGTCTACCATACCAGCTGTGGTCTTATTTCAGGCTTACCATTGCAGTTGGTTTAATTTGGCTGGTCATGCCACTACTCTACCTCTTTTTAATGATGATAATGATAATGATAACTTCGTTGATAATTTTTATTCATGTACACTGTAACCTGCATACCAGAATGTTGGGCATTTTGTCTTTTTGTGTCACCAAGTGTCTTCTCATTTCAAGAGGCATGTTTGGTGCATAAAATGATATTTTTTTAGAGAAAGTTCATGAAATTAACAGCTGTTCAGTGTGTTAGTAAAGTGTAGTTCAAGTTGATAGTTTTGTAGTATTTCACATTATACATTTGAAGGAAACATCTGTTGAAGTTACTTTCTACTGCTTGATGTTGAAGGTGAGAATGAGAATTTCATGTAATGTTTTTAACTTTACTTGTGCATCCATCAACCAAATGACACACAGAATTTGAGGGCAGGGTTGCAGCCATTGACAAAATTGTACACACTGCATGACCGCTCAGTAAAAAAGCATTGTGGATGAAAACTGCCTTAATTATGCTTGTGCAACACCAGTTCTCATGGGAATTATCTGTACACTTATTTGTAGGATTTATTGAATTGCATCTAGAATATCATATCCAAGCATGATCGTTGTTTTGTTGTTACTTGAGGCCAGTATTTTATTTTGTGGGTTGAGGTGGGAGCAGTTTAGTGTTAGGTACATGGAATTTGAGATTGTAGCAGTGATATGTTCTTCTGGAATGTCAGTACATAGTAAAAAAAAAAAAACTTGTGTATGAATCATAATATGCATTGTATGTATTATTTTTGTTAATTTTCTTGTAACAATTCAGCCATGAATGCCAAAATTGTGCCACAGCTGACAAGGAATGTGGCTTTACGCCCTCCCCCCCACCCAAACTTTCCTAAAAAAAAAAAATTGTCTAGCGGCAGTATCCCTCCCGCCCCTGCCCTGAAAAGAGCGTAGGTGCACGGCCAGTAATGGAATTAGACCTTTGCATCGTGTTAGGTAGAAGAGAACGCGAAGGGGTGATATATGAATAACCTGCCTGTCTAACGTTGGATAGACATGTGAAGTGGAAGAAGCCGCATTGGGTTATTTTTGGGTACATGGGGCTCGTAAGGGATCGCAGAAGTGTTTGCTGTATACAGCTCAACATTTTGTATTCAAAGTTTTTTCCGATACCTAAGTCTAGCCCAAAAGCCAAATTCAGTGACAGCTGTCGCTGTTTTGATTGTTTCGCCCACGTATCTAAGGTAGTGGCTGATAGGAATATGTTTCGTACGTATCGGAACACACCTACCTGTGTGTTCGAGTGTGTGCTTTCTGAACGTAACCTAAGACGAATGAAAAAATGACGATGTTAAGTGGAATTTGTTGTAGGTGTTGAGGATTAAGCATATACAGAATAATGACAGTTCTTGTGTTAACGTGTAGTTTCGTGGAATACAGCAATGGCGCAAGAAGATAGAGCTGTAGGTTTAAAATTGCTTGTAACAAAGTATTGTGTCGGGAGATGGCAATATTCCAAGATGTGTTTGCTCGAATAAGATGTGTATTACTGTCGATATCTACAGCGACAGCAAATACGATGTGAACTGGATGTGTGAAGAGGAGGTTTTTAATTGTGTTACTAGTTACCGTAACGAAGTGTAGCATACTTTGAGGTTAACAGAATGGATCTCTGGAACCAAAACAACTGTAATGGAGGATATGTGACTCACAAAGTTTAAGAAGTAATTAATGATCAGCTCATTTTAATTCGTGTTGCCAGAAGAAGGGAAGGAAACGGATACCATGGATATTAAAGTTCTACATAAAAGCAGTACATTCAGCTCTTTCACGAGCAGTGGCCATAAAATTGGCAGTTGGTTTGCTGCCTTGGGTGAACGGCGAAGGAAAAATTCCATGAAAGGATCAAAAAGCCTTACTTTAGGTAAGGAAGTTGCAGGTTAGGTTGGAGCAGATCTGCAGAATTGTACACACACTACCACCAAATTTGGGTTACTTGACATAATCTTGTTACATTCATTGCAGTCAACATATTTACTATAATTGAAATGATCATGCCCAACGTACATGTTGTTTGAGTATGTAATATTATTATTAGTTACTGGTGTTCATTAGTTTCAAGGCATGCAAAACCATGCTCTTGTCTGAATGACACGTGGTCCAGAAAGCACAGTAGCAAATTCACATTTGATGGATTTGATACAGACATACCCAATATTCTTCTACTAATAGTTTGTACCTAATTTTCAAATCAATTTGTAGTTGTCAGCAAATGATAGTATTTCATTGTGTTACAGTGATAGAGCTACTTGATTAGTGCTAATTAATAGTATTCTGCCCGAAAGGTTTGCTGAAATTACACATTTGAAGTATGTTGCCAGTTTTAAGTAGTGAAATTCATGTGCTGTTTGCGATATTAAATTTAACCACACTTTTAGTCAGGAATGCCTAATTAATGCATGTTTGGTCCAGCTGTCATAATACTGCATGGGGTATCAAAATATTTGACCTTAGCTCTTAAAGACTTATGTGTTAGTGTAATAAAATAATGAAGATGACACTAGGCTTTGCCAGAGAGAGGCATATTATTGTTCAAAAAATTGATCATGAATTAGTAGTAGTAATAAATTAGTGCCTTTAGCAGGTGACAGATTCTTGTTTTCAGGGCACATAGATAATTTGTTATGACACCTGGAATTTCAGTAGTGTGTAGCATGTTTGCTGTGCAAGAAACATCTTTTTTACTCATAGTAAAAATTGTTACATTAGCCAGAGTTAAGAATGTGATTGAAAAATATATTGGTTCTGGTTTCTTAGTTCACTGAATGGTACACTGCATACACTCATAACACTGAATGTAACTGTTGCTTATCAGGCCCTTGCAGGTATTGCAGGATTACTCACCAGTTGCTACAAAATTTTTCCAATGCTTGCCAAGTAATGCTCCATGGAAACTTACCTGTGATATAAGTGGTGCTGAAAATGCTGCCCCTTAATGTGTACACATCTACACTACACTGCTTAAGTAGGTGAAGTTTACTTGAAGTCCTTTTTGAGGAACTTCCAGAATTTTATGAGTATATGTTTTCCTTTAATTCTTGAGCCATATGGGCATTTGTTCTATAGACTTTCTTCTTCTAAATGCTCCATAAGTAAAAGACAGACATGCTAAGGCAGTCCCCCTCCCCCCCCATTTTAGCTGCTGAACTGCCAGGGAGATTTTTTTAAGCCACTGATAAGTATTGCATGTTTTAGACAGTCTGAAGTAAATATTTATGAGTAAGTGCAACATAAATGATGTCTTTATTGTAAATGGCAAAATAGTGAACTGTTGCTTAAGTATTATTGCATTGGTGTCTTTAAGTTTCATCTTCAAAATTACAGGAATAGTACTTGACAGAAATTCGTTACACAGCACGTTCACCTGGTTTAATGGTTTGCTTCAGTTTAACAAGAAATTTTCTTTACTGTGCAGTCATAAGGGAATATAATAATAGAGAACTTCGAACATCTCTATTCAGGCATCAAGAAAATTTTTATTGGATTTTATTATGGTCTGAGGGGTTCATCGGTGTTCTGTTGTTAATCGTCGCTTGCAAGTAATGGGTCTCATTAACATTTTCTTGAAAAATATTTTCAAGAATCCATTCAGTTTTGATTGACATTGATGTGCTTTCCACTCACTAAAGATATGACTTTGCATATAATGATTGCAGGTCATAATTGATAGGCAGTGATTGTAGCTGTAGAGTTGAGTATCAAAATTAGTTGTTCAGTGAGGCAGTTCATGTTTTTTTTATCATAAACTTGATGTGTTTTACACATGCATACACTTGTGTGCCACTTGCTGCATCCAGGGTGCAGAGTAAGTTTTAAAGCCCTAGGTTCATTTTAGGATGAGTTGACTTCAGTAGAGCATACAAATCTTTTACATTACAAGAACTTAGTCACTTTCGTTCAAGTGTTTTAGTTCCACTGGCCTTAATTGTCACAAAGTCTTTTTTATATGGTGTCACTACGTACTGTATCAATACAGTACAATTCATTTCCTCTGTCTCCAACAGCTGGAGGTGAAGTACTATGTTCTCAGCTTTCTGAATCATGTCAGTTAATGTTGGAAATTCATTTCGCACGTTTTCTGATGCTGTAACTTTCGGGCAGAGAGTGAAAACATTTGACATTGTGTTTTTGTACTTTCAGGGGTTTTTCTTTCAATTGTTATAATGTTCTGAATTGTCATTTGTTGATTTTCCTGGTGTTTCATTGACAGAGTTCAAAATAATTTTTCCCTCTTTAACATGTCTCTGTCTTTGTCAGTTCAGGTACTTTTTATCCTGTTCTGTTCCAGTTGAAATTCAGACATTTATTTATTAATTTGACCTGTGGTGGCCCACATGCATTTTTTTGCACCATGGCATTCTGTGGATCCTCCTAGCCCTATCACTGAAGCCATTAACAATATTAAGTATAACTTTAGTCACACTGGATTCTGTGGCTGCTGTTTGCAACAAAAATGAAGCTGAACATGTTGCTTGAGAGTGTGGAACTGTGTAGCTTAAAATGTATGAGCCCACATGAAACTTTAACTATATCAAGTCATATAAAAAGTGCATTGTTCATTCCTAGTATTACCTCTGCTGTTAAGTAATTTAATTAATGTGGTGGCTTACTTGGAAATTGGCTTCATTTGTGAGGTTTCCTGAAGCTTACTTGTTTACACATTCAGTGCAGAGACTCTTCACCATGCAAACAGGTAACATACAGATTCTGTAAGAAATATTTTAAAATACCCCAATATTTAATTTGTTAATGTGATTTTAATGGGGGAAAAAAAAGTGTTAATAGAAAACAGAAATCTGCATACCTACATCTTTCGGACATTTTGATGATGAAGTGTTGCTATCTGTAAGAATGTACTAAAAATGAAATATTTTGTCAGTAGATTGGCATATATTATTAGAAAAATTGTGCTTATACTGTTCCCATCAATTTAGACCATGGAGATTGGGACTGGTAGTGGAAGCAACTAACCTGTAGCCTCACACATTACAAATGAAACTTATCCAGATTACAACAGATGCTGGACTTGCTGTCTGGTGTCATGAGAATGCTCAAGCCTAGTGTTTATTTTATCACTACTGGACACACACAAACAAGCCAGCAAACAAAATTGAAATTCTGAGTGCTAAAGGAAAATCATATGAAATCTATGCTAGGCTTGAACATTTGTCTTGTAAATGTCCCAGGAATCTTGCACAGGAGACTGATGTGCACTGTGTGATGCCTATGTGTCTCATATGCATGAGAGTCAGATTAAAGTTCTCATTGTTGGAATATTTGCTACCTTGTTTTTTTAAACTCATTTGTAAATGTGCTAGGTTGTCGGTTTGTTGATTCTGCTAATAATCTGAGTCTCTGCAGACCAACTAGGTGGGAGGAGCATTGACACTGCCTCTTAGCAGCTCAGCAATTTGTAGAAGATGAAGGTGTAACAGGAATGAGAAAGTAAGACAGCAGCAAGAATTTTGATTTTTTTTTTTTTTGTGACGTATGCCACTGACAAAAATGTCTTTGAATGACAGCACACAATAATATTCCATGATCATGTGTATGGCTGGATTTTTGTAGCAAATTTTAGTTTGCATTGAAGTGTAACAGTATGTTACTTGATATTGTTTCTGTCATTTTCAGTGTTTTTTAATGAAGAATCCATAATGTTTTCCACCTGTTTCTGTTGTTAAAACTAGTAAAATCAATAAGTATGTTCTTTGAATAGGTTGTGCAGTTAATTGTGATAATGTAATTATCAAGTCATATACATTTGCAGGTGTAGTGCATGAAAACCCACGGATTGGGTCAGATGGGGAGTCGGAGGAGGCATCTGGAGCATCAGATGATGTAATCTCTCCCGTCAAACTCCGGCCAAAGAACAGGAGACTGAGCGAAGTATGCCATATAGATTAAACTTTATTACCACTTGCAGGTTTGCCCAAAGTATAATACTTTCCCATTTAATGGAGGGGAGTGCTTTGTCCTCCCACATTTGTATGCACCTCAGGCATTGATAGTTATTTATTCTAGAACTGTGTGTGTTGTTAATAGACTGAAGGATAGTTAGCAATTGTAATTATTTCTAAGTGCTAAAATACTGTGAATTGCTACAATAAATACCAGTAGTCATAATGAAGGCATTCATATGTTCTTATTCATTGCCCCCTCACAGCAAGATATCAATAAACGTTTGTCACTGCCAGCTGATCTCCATCTTCCTGAGTCATTTATAGCAAAGCAAAATGCAAGTCCTACCATTGAGGGACCGTTGAGTCGAGCCTCACGCCGTCAGTCGTTGTCAGAAATAGGTTTTGGTCGTATGGAAACCTATACCAAGTTGGACAAACTTGGGCAGGTATGTGAACAAAATTATAAGCCCTGTATTACTGTACTGTAATATTTTAAGTTGAACACCAAGTGGAACCACTTATTACTAGAACATAAGTGAATGTCAAAGGGAATCATAACAAAAATTCCTTTCCTATTACTATATATTGATTTTGGTTTAAATTATAAGGGTAAAGGTAAAGGTAAAGCAGCCCTTATTCAGACATGGACAGACCCCTAGGGCTCCAGGTTGAGGCTTCTAGAATGTTTAGACAGTTGGTACATGAAAATGACAAGGTCATCACCCCAAAGCAGTGGCAACCTTTCCCCACAGGAGACACACCTGGTACTCAATTCTGTTAAGAGGCTAAGTCAAACCCAGTGCCATAGTGTGGCCAGAAGAACTAAGTCAGTGAAAATTTGGTTTAAATTATAGCCAAACATTATTCACCATATCTTTGTGTACAGATTTATGAGATTGCTAGCCCTCAGTCACGGATGGGTGGTTTGAAACTCAGAAGCCATCCGTTATACAAGAGAGCAAAAGTTCATTGTAGTACATATATTTCTCAAATCTTTACTGTTGTAAAACTTCCAAAAAAGGGATTCATTCAAGAAGTTGTGACAGCAGGATGGAAGTTCATTGCTTAAGAAAAGTTTAAGGTTTGAATCCCCACTGTGAACAACTGACAGGAGAACCAATAGTCAAGCTTGACTGATTCCTGAAATTAATGGTGACAGGCTGAAGTACAGATAATCAAGTAAAGTCCAAGATTCAGGTTAATATCACAGTGAGTTATTCTCACAAGAGACTAAAAGGTTGTTTCATGATTGGCAGCCAAACCTCACTTTGTACATTTGTTTATTACAAAGAGGAAAGTACCTGAAATCCCTGTGTGAGCCATGTTATTCATACACTGAAGAATGTCAAAACATTAATTTGCCCTAGAGAGATGTAGTACATGTGTATGGGGCCATAACTTGTGAACAAGTATGTGATTGTGTTATTGCTTCTGTTGCCTGCCTGACAATAGAAATAAGCTGTTGGCTGTGGTACAAGCATTCCAGCATAGTGGCAGCAGATTGCAGATGAGCTAGGTACAATCAAACTGCAAGTTGACATGGCACTGCATTTTGAAACAGTTTCTCTTGTAATCAGCCTGAAGTGGTGGATTGCTGTGGTGTGAAGAAACACTGTTGTGTGTCCACTCTGTACAGTTTATTGCATAGCAGTAATATGTTCCATGTGTAGCTGGATTAAAGACACAGATGAATGGAATTCTTTCTTCAGGTGTTCTACTACACTAGGCTGGTCATGTTGCCAAATCATTGTGATCACTTACATCATTGTGATGGCAGTTGTCACCTCTCTGCATTGTGATAGGCAGAGTGTTGCATTGGATTTTGTTAGCTTTCCGTATTGTGGAAGTCTGAGCAAGTAATTTACTTGCACACCAGACTCCAACTTAAGACCACACACAGGAACTTTGTGGCAAGCATGAAATTTTCAGAGCACCAGGTGTATTATTTCGGCTGTGTATGTTCCAACTTAATGTAGATTGTCATCTGAGAAAAACTTTTTTTTTTTGGGGGGGGGGGGGGGGCCCTTCTCCCCTCCTCCCCACATTTTTAAAAAAATATTCCCACTTTTCTCCATGTTCACAATATTTTTTTCTGGTCACTACTAACATTATTTTTTTACACAAACTTATAT
>Ga0123352_10008679_pt1 | contig 15824 bp, 9 predicted proteins | sample TergutLab28metaG_FD_89700 | JGI IMG/M metagenome (GOLD analysis project Ga0123352, IMG submission 89700) | Labiotermes labralis P1 segment gut microbial communities from Petit-Saut dam, French Guiana - Lab288 P1 | ecosystem: Host-associated > Arthropoda: Insects > Digestive system > Gut ... | reverse complement strand
CATTTATTCAACAAATATAAGTACTGAATATTTTAAACATGGTATATACTCTCCGTTTTTTTCTCTTCAAAATGCAGTTTGTTTCATAATTCTAACGTATTTAGTTCCAGTATTATTCACATTTTATATATAGGGTGTGCTAAAATTAAAAAAAAAATAATTCCGGCGCCAAAAGGTTAATCAGTTTCCAACACGTCCAACATGGTCAAGCTATGTCTATTAAGGAGACACTGTTTTCTGTTTCTCTATACAGTCCTTGTCTTGTCTTCAACTGTTATTTGTCCTTCAAAGTTACTCGCCTTACAGCAGCTGATTTCTCCGTCACTAAAGGCTTAACCGCCCGATTTCCATTCAGACGCTGCATCGGGGCTTAATCCCCTCGTCCGAATAGCCCAAAAGTGTACAGCACCTCGGGGTCGTCCGAAAAACGTGGAACACTTTAAATCCGTGCAAACGGAGCGACAGAGTTCGTATTACGTCTTGCTATGACTGTGGTGAACAGACACTGTCGAAGGTAAAGTTCATCCTGGAAAAGGTCATGAATGCTCAGAGGGGGAGTAGAAGTGCAGCTCTGCTCTTTCTTTAACCTCAGCGGTGGATGGTGTGGGTGGTTAATGCCACGCCCCGGCCGCCTTACCCCCCGGGAAAAAAGACGGGGTACCCATACGACAGGAGGCTGGGTGGAACCCATGGCGGGTCTGGACGGCTACAGACACTAACAGAGCACAGGGTATCAGAAGGTCGTCGGCTGGCGAGTGAAAATAAACATCAGCCAGTGAACACTCTCGGTCTGGTTCGGTTCGACTCGGTTCGACTCGGTTCGGCGTGCAGTTTGAATGCTTCAATTTCATAACTTACGTTCGTTTTCCAAGCCGAATCGGTTCGGTTCGGTTCGGCTCGGCTTGGCTTGCATTGTGAATGAGGCCTATAAGTGTGAGTTAATCTATAACTGCCAGACAGGCCTGAGGCCTGTCTGTACGTATATAAGTATGTATGTATATATGCATGTATATATGTAATGCATGCACGTATGGAGGTATGTATGTGTTTTATGTATGTATGCATGCATATATGTAATGAATGTGTTTATGTATGTATATATTATACATGTATATATATAATGAATGCATGTATGGATGTGTGTATGTATGCATGCATGCATATATGTAATGAATGCATGTATGTATGCATGCATATATGTAAATAATGCATATTAGTAATGAATGCATGTATGTATGCATGCATTCATTACATACATGCGTATATGTAATGAATGCATGTATGTATGTACATATGTATGCCTTTATATACGTACTGAATGCACGTATGGATGTATGTATATGTGCGTATATATATATATATATATATATATATATATATATGCATGCATGTATGTATATATGTATGTATTTGTGTGTGTGTGTGTGTGTGCAGGATCGCTGTCGACGTGCGCCAGGAGGTCTATTGCACAGCAGTAAAAACAGGTGGCAGAAGAGCGTGGGAATTCCTAGTGCAGCGCTACCATGCGGCAGTACACAAACCTTCGGAGTCGGATGTGCTCTTGGCGAGCCTCGTGTGTACACGCCATGAATGGCTTCTGCTTACGTGAGTACAAGTATGGCTGCACCTGCAGACTGCAGTGTATGTCGGCGGTAATAAAAGGCTTTCAGTTTATTATCCAAAGATTGAACCAACAATATTCACATACAACGGTTACAAAATACGGATTCAAGCTACATTCCGATATATTTCGGTGGCGGAAGCCAACTCCACGGACCAAACAAACCGCCATTTTAAGCTGTCTCTCTTGTCATGCACACACACTAACACACACACACACATTTATTTCGCGGCCTGTTCAGCACAGAGCTACGTCATGTCACACTTCACACGTTCCAGATCAGTCACAATTCGTAACTACTGCTTCTCTGGTGACAAATCTTATCGCTCTGTTTTTTTTCCAAACCCCTCATTTTAAAGTGAATATTCATACCTTTGTTAAACAGCACATAAAATCATTTATTTTTATAACATACAGCTCCTGGAAGTTTCTTTTTAGTACAGAATTGTATAAATAACTACCGCTTGATGTTTAAGACAAATTACCGTCAGACAGGGAAATAACAATGAACAGAACAAAAGTAAACACGAATTACGAAAAAAGCAACTATAAAACAGAAACGTTCAGAAAAATAACGAAAGCTATGGCACAACTTATTTCTACATTTGCAGTTACATTTTTGTATCATTTGAGTTCCAAGCTGTACCATTGAAGAAACTGATGACGGCTTTTAAGTGAAGCCACAATTTTGCAGCCCACAGAAATTTATCTCTTTATTTCCAAGGTCACATAATACTGACTAAGCTTAATGCATCCAGAAAGAGATCTGTGTCACAGGTCAAGACAGCACTCCTACAAAAGACAAATTGTAAAACTAGGACGACATTCTGTTGCAAAACACCAGATTGCTGAACAAGACCGTGGAGGGCACCGGGGGTTTCCGGCTCCAAGATGCTGTTATCGTATGGAATGAGATGCGTTTGGATATTGTCAGCTCCAGGGTGGCTTTCAACTTCATCCGCAGTAATTGGGAAGCCGTCTACGACAAGTAAGTTCATGTAGTCAAAGATTTCACAAGACGAAATAGTGTATCCCTCACTCAGAATGTGACAAATAATATAATATAACATATTTACTGCATTTGGGTTGTTACCCGGTGGCAGTGGTTATTTTACATGTAAACAAAACATGAAATTGGTTACTACTAGACTTAATTCGGGAAGGCTACATGAGAAGCATGTAGTGGCAATTTGGAATCTTGGGAACCATCTCATCATTTGCTTATATGTACAGGGAAACCAAGAAAAACCTGTGTCGAGATGACCGGTCGCAGGACCTTCCGAATACTGACTTCTAGCGAGCAGTCCGGCATCAAAAGTAAAAAAAAGGGGGGGGGGGCTCACATCCTTCACCAGCTTCAATCAGAATTCCCAATTACTTATTCCTTGGCTCTACGGCCCTCTAAGAGACTTGGCCTCCCTTATTAATAAAATCCACTTTTCTCTATGTACTGCCTTCTGCCGCCATCTTTTCACCTTTATCTCTCGAATATCTTATTCTACACATTCGAGATATCTCAGTCTGTTTCTTCCCATTCTTCTCCTTCCCTCCGATTTACTCTAAAATATCTTCTTAACTATCCTTCCACAGTAAATTCCTGCTACATGCCTTACTCATAACAATTTTTTTAATATCTGCTACAATATGCAGGTGTGCTCGGTACAGTAAGTCGCTACGGGCTTGGGCTTGACGGTACGAGATTCGAAACCCGTTGAGAAGAAAGTTTCCAGAACCATCTAGACCTGTCCCGAGGCGCACCCAGCTTCCTTTACAATAGGCAACGGGTCTTTTTCCCGGGGGTAAAGCGACCGGGGCGTGGCGCTGACCACCCACCCCCTTCTAACGCCTGGGTCGAATAAGGGTAGAACCATAACTCTACATCCTCTTAGTGCCTGCTTGGCAAGTTACGTGAGAGATTCCCTTTTCTGCATTATCCAAATTAATGTTCTAGGTGGCAACAAAATGAGCAATTGCTCTTTGTTGTCACCACTTCCGATTTCCCTTAATTTTGGTAACCGACAACTGGCACTGCATTCTCTAAAAAAAAAAATCTATCCTGAGATATTTGTTCTTTTTGGATTAGTAGGCAACGTAGATTGGTAGTTAGCTGCCGACGTTTTTGAGCAATCTATCGGTTCCATCTCATTGGTTCCGAAACAACGGTAACTAAATACCAATCTATGCTGCATAACATCAAAGAAGAGCACGATCTAATTTACACCCCAAGGGAAGCTGGAAATCACGCACAAATAACCTACTTAATTAGCACACTCTTCCAAATCGGTACAAAATTTAATTTCAGATGTGCGAATCGAGTTCTTATGCGATAAGAAGCCGTGTAGCTTGGCACCTGGCCTTACATCCCAGAAGATTGCAATATTGGTAATCCCTCCCTTTCGTGAAAAATTCAAATGTCAATTAAAGGTCTTTATCCAACATTTCATCTTACAAATACAGGGAAGAGCGACATTTGTTAGACTCATCAGTTTGTATTCTTGTTTTATATTTCAAGTTTCTTCTACTAGATAAAAATACATCTTGGCATAAATGTATGTACAAACACATACGAATACAAATGAATATTTGATAATATATCCGAAGGGATTAACACCTCTAATATCAAAACCTGCTGCCCATTGAATGCTGTAAGCTGTACCAAACGTTAAACGACCCGTGGTGAAGCAGACAGTTAATGCACCCTGACACGGAAATTAATATTTCCCTAACAGTATTTACGATAAATATACAAGCAATATTGCTGGTTCTAACGAGGCTTCTGAGATGTCGCCTCTTCACTTCCATCAGATACGTACGTATGGTGAGCGAACTGCTAACACACTGGCAGGTTCCACCCTTCGTTCTGAAACAAACAAATAGTATTTCCCTGAAGATGGCTGCACGCGGGCTGTTAGAGAACTGTTCAAAAGCACTGCAAGCTTGTTGCTTGGAAGTTAGCGGGGAAGCAGCTGCATGTCGGGAGAGGGGTTTCAACCAAGGACAAGAAACTTAACCAGTCGGTTGCAATGACCATTCCTCTCCCTCGCCACAAGATCAAAGCTATGGGATAGCTTACAGTGATGGGAATCAATGCTGCCGTCTGGAAAAGTGTCTTGTTGTCGGTTAAAATCCCATTCCCGCCACGAACCTACTATGCCGCTAACCTCTAAACAACATGCTTGCAGTGCATCCGCAACCTAACAATTCTGCCGAAACATGTAGACGGTTTAATACATATTTGTACTTTACTGTATCTAATTATGGTGCAGCTACACATATATGGTGATATTGTCATCTGTTTCTCTGCCTTACAAATAACCTTTTCTAACATGAAGCCGTCTCAACCAAACTGTGAATGTTCCTCAGATCCCCTTAACTGATCTAAGTGTTCAGCCTACCGTAATTTTCTGCACTTCATTAGCATACATGGCCAGTTAACTTTACCCCTCTCAAGGGGAAATGTGTTACTGCAGACAGAACGCAAATTTAATAGATGACTTTGTGACACATTGTAAATGTTTGTGACGAAATTGTGTTATTTGACTGACACATGTTGGACGTTTTTTATTAGTGTGATATTGGTTTAAAAGCAGAGTTACGGAAAGCTCCTCTGAGTCTAAATTCATGAGAAATAAGCAAGCAATTTGTTAATTCCATTAGTTAATCTGAAGTCCTGGGATCAGGAATGAAGATTAGAACCGCCAAATTGACTCAGCTGGCACGTTGTATTATTCTTGCCTCTTGATGGAACCTCCTAAATATTGTGCTACAAACAAAAGACGAACTAAGTCCAATAAAAGTATGAGTTTAGTTAAGTATGTGTTTTCTTACTGACAGCTGTATTCCGTGCCCGGTGTTTTTAATTATACAGGATAAACGTGTGTTGTTGTTCTACAGCACCGAATATTTTCATTAAACTTGCAACATGTTTGCAAGGAGTGTAGCACTCTATACATTTAAACAGACATACCACGTGTATTACTGTACATTTTCCATGCAACTATGTTACATATGCAATACTTAATACCAAATTGTTGCACGGCTTTTTTTATTTGCCATTAGTTATTATTCGGACATATTTTGACCACAGCTTTTGGCCATCTTCAGGGAGTTCGCCAGGTCATCGAAGTGTCAACCCCGACATGTGCAGCTTATGTGTCAACCACTTAAGTCGACATGTCGATGAACTTGAGAGCTCCCTGAAGATAGCCAAGAACTTTGGCCGAAACACGTCGAAGCAATAATTAATGGAAAATAAAAGCACTGTACAGCAAGTCGGCAATAAGTTTTGTGCAAGACATATCACATGTTTGAACTTGATGTGTAACGCTCAATATATATTTTAACAGATTTGGTAAGGACGAGTTCCTGCTCGGCCATATTATTCATGGGGCAGTCTCAGGACTCACAACAGACATCGACTATAAAGATGTAAGTATTAAGCTTATCTTTATGTGCGTCATCCCCATTGTGTGATATACAAATAGTATGGCAATATATGTGCGTGGCACTTACCGTCAAACACAACTATTTTATTGGTTAAATATTGGAAGGTTTACAACTACATGTTTCGGCCCTATTCCTGGGCCATTATCAGGTTGTATCACGACCTACTCTAGGTCGTGATACAACATGATAATGGCCCAGGAATAGGGCCGAAACATGTAGTTGTAAACCTTCCAATATTTAACCAATAAAATAGTTGTGTTTGACGGTAAGTGCCACGCACATATATTGCCATACTAAATATTAAGCTTATCTAGAAAAGTAATGTGACCTTGATATTCAGACAGCTACTAAATAAATTGGGTGGCGCTCTGTAGTTCGTAGAGGCACTGCGTTACAAACCGGAAAGTTGCGGGTTCGATTCCGATGGTATCATTGGAATTTTTCATTGACATAATCCTTCAGGCCACACTATGGCCATGGGGTTACACAGCCTCTAACAGAAATGAGTACCAGGAATGTTTACTGGGGTAAAGGTGGCCGGTACGTACAGCTGACAAACTTACAGCCTTTATAATAATAATAATAATATTTATTTACTGCAATTGGGTTATTACCCGATGGCAGTGGTTATTTTACATTTACACTAAACATGAAATTGGTTACTGCTAGATTTAAGTCGGGAGGGCTACATGAGAAGCATTTAGTAGCAACTTGGAATCTTGGGAACCATCTCAGAATTTGCTGATGTACCGATTGTCTTGAAATCTGGGAGCCTCAACCTCCTGGAACCCTCAGGGCCTGTTCAGATCTATAGAGGGATTGCTTTACCTCGTTTTGACTAAAGAAATTTTTACTCTCAGGACGCCTGTAAGTGTCATATAAATTTAAGTATTTCTTAGTTCGGAAAATACTTGTATCTTGATTTAAGCTACTGACTGCCATCATAAAAATAAGTTGAGGGGAATTTCTTGGCTAACTTCTCAAGAAGGACTCTGCTCCATGCAGTTAATTAGTTAGCCAGACTAAGGAAGCTCTGGCTCTCATACAGTGCAAAATTGTTAACAATATTACTGCCCAACTCATTTTCGTAAAAGTGGCACAGTAAGGCTAAAGTTCGCCATAGAACAGGTCACAAAGGCCCAGAGGGGGAGCAGAAGTATACCTGTACTCTTTATTTAAGCTCAGCGCCAAATGAAGGTGGGCGGTCGAGGCCACACCCCTGCCGCTTTACCCCCGCGAAAGACCCGGAACCCATTGTACAGGAAGCTGAGTGGGTTCCAGGGCCGGTCGTTATACCAACTACGCTATCCCGGCCCACAAATTGGCACAGTGTACCTTTAAAACGTAGTATTTGCTGTGCGTATTTTTTGTCGCATTGGTGCTGAATTTTTGTTGTATATCTACAGTTATTTGTTCTTACTAATGCAAATTAGGCTTTTCATATTGCCATCAGTCCACAAACCCAGAAAAAAATACTAATTACATTTTACGAAGCAATTTATGTGCTCAGTAAATGGAATTGCCTCACGTGACCTCTGCAGCCTCACGTGTCCTCTGCAGCCTAACCTTTCCGGCGAGCCTCATGTCTTGAATTTAGATGTTACAGGACTTGCTAAGAATAAACTGACAATATTGTAGGCTTCCTGTAAATCGAATTTCGCCGTTACTGTCAAAGTAATATTGAATGGAGTTCCAGTACGAAAGAAGAAATGAGATACACTCAAAGGTGACGCATTTTCATAATAACGTGACGCGGCGGGGGGGCATTTTATTCACTGCGCCGTAACTTTTCTGCCCGTATCGCTGTAGTCACGCGGCAGGCAGAAGCCGTGCAGGAATTTCCATTAAATTCAATAATAACTGCAGACAGGATCAATGCATGCCGATAGAGGAAACAGCATCCAGGTGCTGCTTTCAGCGCGCTCCTTATTAAAATGAGTTCCAATGATATCCACAGGCTGCGACACTTTGATGAGAATCTACTTATATGCGCGAGTATTTATGTTTTGTAAACTTATGTATTTGTGTCATATGTGTAGGTGAGCGTGCACAATGTATGTTGCTGTGTTAACATACATTAATTTCGTACCGAATCAATCGCAGTTTAAATTTTCAGCGGTGGTTAAAACACCAGCTATTTTAAGATTAATGGTTAAGTCACTGAAATGTGGAAAACTAAATTTGCAACAAATATTCGCAATAAAATATTGAACAGAAGTACTGCAAGGTCCCTTTCGACACTCTTAAGAACAAGCAACAAGACAAGCAATGTACACACACACACACACACACACACACACACACATAATTTGGTGCGCTCTCATGTAACCACTGTTGCCATGAAACAGATATAAATATTACATATTCTGATTGTGTGTTTGTATCCTTATTCATTCACCATGCAAAGCGCATGGGCCATATTTTATGTGTCCGACTGTACCTTCTATTCCCGCATTACGTCATAAGGGCACGATTTTGTGAAAAAAAAATGTTTATTGAACATAAAATACGTGTTTTCATTTTCCCCACAACTTTTGTCTGAAGCGTTTCTAATTCTAAGAACAATTCAGCGAGATATAATCACAAAAGCACGCCGGTCTCCATGTAAAGTAGCCGTTATTTTTATCAGATTGTAAACAAACTTGAACTTTATCGACAGCTAAAAAAAACTCGAACATCAAATTTCTTGAAATCCGTCCTGTGGGATCCGAGCTGTTTCGTGCGAACGGATAGACAAACATACGTAACAAGGCCAACAGTCGCTATTCACAGTTTCACGAAAGTGCATAAAAACGGGAATAAGACCTCCCTAAAAAGAGAAAAAAAGTAAATTCCAGATTATTATTAACTCTGGACCACGTAATGTAACGTGCGGAGATTCACAGTACTTGGCATCAAACGATAATAATCTATAACGATTTGTTGCAACAGCTCGGCTGTGGAGTAGCGCGTGGTGATGAAAAATGACAATGATTGTAGTGGTGGACAGCGATAGCTAGTGATCGTAAGTAACAGATCATCTTTAGTAATCGATAATAATCATAACGCATGCAGATGGAAGAATTCCGACAGAAAAAAATTACAGCTGGATTTGCTGTGTAAATAAAGAGAAGCCGACAACAGAGATTGGTTTGTTTGTTTGTTTGGGATCCGTTGCCACAATGTATGTGTGCAGCAGCGCATGAATTATGCTCGCCAGTCACAAACCAGGTACGGAGGCGAACCACAGTGTGGGGGCGTATCTGTCTGCTGTATGCTAATTATCATGCTCACCAGTTTATCTGTGAGAGTCGAGCTTATAATAAACACAAGGAAACAGAAAACAAATTGTAAATGGTGTACCATTAATTTGTTCAAAACAAACCTCAGTCTACCGGCAGTTTGTAATTGTACTAGATTTGTAGCTGTATTTATTTTTTCCAAGCAGCAACACATAATTCACAATACAAGGTAAAATGAGCCATAAGCAGTCCTATAGGCCTTATTATGGCTTATACAAGCCGAAACGTATAACATAATGTACCTTGTATTGTGAGTTATGTACGACTACTTGGAGAGAGAGTGGGTCGGTTAGCTCAGTCAGTATAGCGACGGACTAAGGACTGGACGGTCCGGGATCGGATCCCGGTGGAGACGAGGTTTTCCGCCCGTCGAGACCGGCCCTGGGGCCCACCCAGCCTCCTGTAAAATGGGTACCGGCTCTTTCCTGGGGGTAAAGTGCGGTCGGGGCGTGCTGCTGGCCACTCACCCCCTTCTAGTGCCGTGGTCATGGAAGCGTAGAGCTATACTTCTACCCACGCTCTGGGCCACACCGGGCCTGTAACGGGATCACTTTACCTTTACCTTACTTGGAGAAAGAAATATATGTGTAAACTGATAACAGAACGGGGATGTCTCACCTTTCGTGACCAGTTTAGTAGCCAATCAGCTATAATTTCTTGAGAGTTTCTGCGATCTTTGGTCACGAGACAGGAAAGACTACATTCATTCTTAGACCTACTGGACTAATAATAACGGAATATCAGTTGAATTATAAAAGAATTCCGTTTAAAACTAAACTTAGTTTTCAACTGTAATACAGTAATACCATGAGTACCAATACATTTGTATGACGGTCACTGAGAGATGTTGTTCTTCATCTAGTAAATCCGTGTTTTGCACAAGGATGTCTGTATGTTTCTCCTAGTAATTAACCAACTTGATGCACAAAATCTTTTGTGAATCAAGTTGGTTAATTACTAGGATTATACTGAGATGCATGGTCAGCAAAACATAAAAAAAATCTGTATATTTGTTAAACAGGAGCGTAACACACAAAGAAGGCCGTTTCTCCTAGTTGAAGTTTGGAAAAAAGACAGAAAATACACGTGTAACGATATATTGAGGTGTTCTTGCCACCACTGTTGTATTGGAAAAGCAATAGGTATTACATATCGCGAATGTTTGTTTGTTTGTTTGTAGCCTTAGGCATCCAGCATGCAATGTGCATGCGCCGTATCATACTACCATCTGTGGTCTGTCCGGCTGTCCAGCCTTTTCCACATCATCTCATAAACGACACGATTTTCGAAAAAACGTTACTGAATATAAACTGCTTTTTTATTTTCTCTTTAATTGTTGTCTAAAACATTTCTCATTTTAAGAAGAATTGAGAGAGATATGGTCAAATGTATGTGTATTGGTCTTCATGTGAAGTGTCCGTTATTATTATCCGATTTTAATGAAACTTGAATATTCTCGACAGATTTTCGAAAAATGCCAAATATCAAATTTCATGGAAATCTGTCCAGTGGGAGTCGAGTTGTCCCATGAGGACAGACGGAAGGACGGACGGACAGACATACACGACGAAACAAATAATCGCTTTTGACAATTTTGCGAACGCGCCTAAAATCAGTATTCTGTACAAGGATATGAAAGTTTAATCAATAAAGTATTCAAGAAATTAGATTAAATTGTTGGTCTTTTAGAAACCTTGTGCGAAATACCTGCGTGGTTACTAACTTTTCAAGAAACACTCACTTACCCGGAGCTATTTATTAAATTCACACATTACTTTTTCTTTAGCAGTGAGTACGTTGTGTGTGATCCTATAATGAGGGCCAGCAGACAGAAGGCGCAGGTTCAAATTGGCTCCACTTGTGATGTCACTCTGACAGTTGTTTGTTACGATGGTTGCATTGTGTTTCAGCTTAAAGAGTTTTACGACGCAAACAAAGGAAAATTCAGTTTTGCTGAGAGGAAAATGGAGCAGGAAGTGGAAAGTCTGGCGCTGCGTGTAGAATGGCGTGAAAAGAACTACAAGACCATTGCGTCCTGGCTGGAGAAATACCATGAGAAACCGTAAGCTGTCTGGTTTTTGGAAATGCAGTGGAATCGGCTTCATACACAAGATAATGTTGTGTAGTTATAAATGTTGCGAATAATGGACGCGAGGCGCGTCTATTTTGTAACACGACAAAACCACACACGCACATTCATACATGCATTAGGCCTACACCAGTTACAGTTTAATATAAAGAGCATACAATATGGATTCAGTACAGGCGTCTATTGTAGATACTGTTGGCGACATTACGTGTGTACACTTCTGTCGCTTACGCTTTCAAGAATGTATCAATACTTAATACTGTGGGACAAATTTCGTCCTATAAACAGACCTAAAAACATACCGTGGTGCCTCTCTGACGCAGCTGTGATTCCCACAATATCTTGTAGTTCATATTCTGTTCATATTTAGTGCAAGAAAACGGATTAAAAATAGCTACATTATTGTAAAGTGTTCGAGTTTGAAGTCAAAACTGGAAAGAGCCATATATAAAACTTTCGGTACAGTCTCAGTACAGAGTAAAACCTCCTGTGTCCTAGGCCAAGATCCCTTTTGTCGTAACCAGCAAAAACTGGTAACTGAACTGAGAATTTCTTCAACATATAGCTTACTCAAGGGACATCTTATATTTGTACAACATTATTTACTGCAACAATTAGGGAAGAACTGCACTGTGCAAATATTTGCTGGAAGCAAAGCTATTACCATAATTTATGAGAGTAATAACCGTGTTTTATTTACCTTATCTAATGCTATACGCAAAAATTTGGCATGCCCAATCAAGTACACACAAGAATACAGCACTATATCCTCTTTAACACGTAAACATTCTTCTCTGGGAAGTGTTATGTCTTGGATGTGTGTCATCTCTACACCACGTGCGCGTGCGTGCTTATAGCAAGATCATAAGTTCCCCTAAGACAACCTGAAGATGGTCAGTACAGGCCGAAACATGTAGTTGTCCATTATATAGTCATTAAATACACCTCATGTGAAACAGTTGTGTTTGACTACATAAATTTTCCAAGTGTTATGTCTTGATTCAACCTGTACCGCGTATTTTCTACTTCATTAACACTAGCGTTGCTACTAGGATCATTGCCAGTAATCACATCATTTATTTGCCTAACAGCGCTACTTGAAGCAAGAGTCACGTTGATCAGTCTGCCAATAACAAGAAACATCTGAAATCTGTAAAAAGTATTTGGTCAACAAGAGTTAAATCTGAGCAATTTCTGGGGGTAAAATTGGAAAGAAATGGCTGTCTTACTGGATTATGTAACTGACTATCAATTCCAGTCCTTGGCGCTCAATCATGGAAACACTCCAAAAATTCCACAAGTATTACTTCTGTACCACCAACACTAGGATCATCGTCTCCTGAAGGAATCTACCGTCTCCTTCTTTGTGTCTCTGCCTAACCATGGGAAGTGAACCGAACAAACACGGTTCTTTGTAGCCCGATCTATACAGGAAATATGTAATACAATAAGCAACTAGCAGCGCCATAAGCATATTCTGAAATAAACGTCAAGACTTAGCCAACTATTCACGGCAGAATTATGTGAAGGCAGGCCATTAAATTATGTAAAAGACGCCAAACACTCTCAGTTAAACTGAGCAATTTTACTGTGTGACATCATACCTGACGAAAAAAACTGAGTAAACTGCGCAGTTTTGGCAGGTAATAGAGCAGGCCTCAGAACTGTTTCCAGTCGTCTTTCACACAGAGAACTGCACAGCTCACTCAGGGAACCCTAGAGTTTCCTTAGTTTACCTGCCGACACCACGATGGCATCATCTCAAGGCACTCAACTTCAACATCCGTTTCTAGCAATTCATTCAGCAGATGAGCATCGCATGATATATTCCTTTTCAAATATCACTTCTTAATCTACATTTTACGCTTTCTTCTTTTCGGATAACATTATGGCCGATGTGGCTAACAAACAGCAAGCGACAGCTTTGTTTTTATCCACCATAGTGACAGGCACAAGAAGACATACAGAACTGACAAAAAACTGACAAACCTGATGGGAAGCCTGTGCTGTGCCAGAGAACATTCAGTTCAGTTTTTCGTGCATTTTTTTACACAGTTTAACTTAGAGTGTATGGGGCCCTGAAGATTTTTCATTCAGTATATGTCGAAGAGTTTATATGGAAGAAAAATTGCACTTACAAGGCTGCCTGTCATGTCCTTCTAAGGGGAAATATTACAAAAAATTCTCTTGGATTTACATTTCAAGGTCATTAATCATAAACTTCTTGTGACTCGAAAACTGAGCAGTTGAAAAACAGCAATAACTGTTTGCTTGATACCGCCAAGTGGTCTGCTCAACTTTGCTCATGACGACACTAAGATCAATGATGCTACGAGTGAGCTGATTTTTTCAGTCAGTTTTTACTCAAGCAACCGGAGATAGGAAAACATGTGAGCAACGAAGTCGTTTATAAATGAAATTCTGCTAAGCCCTTAAATTATTATTTATACATAAAAGCCACCAAACAGACGTCATTTGGGCCTAAAATTTGCCAAATATCATGCAGTTCTTAGAGGAAACATGCACGCTCAATATGGAGTTAAAGCGTTACACGCATTTAGTTTTAGTGTTACTGTAATTGTTTGCAAATCAAAAGAGCGGGAACTGATAGACCGTGAAGTATAACCCTTTCAGAAAAACACCGGTTCACAGCCGCTTTTCGCTGCCACATTTGCCATTAGCAATTTTCATTCAAATTCTGCATTTGTAATTCCACATCCAGAAAAGTGAATATTCATTTAATTGTAACCTGGCACTTCACAAACTTGCACATTTTCCGATTGTATATTGCCGTATTGCCGTGTTTATTGAGTACACGCCGTGAATGTATGTGGCAACAATGGGGCTTACTAATTCGTCAAGTGCGCTGAATAAAGGTTAAGGTCACCCCATGACATGTTCATGTAGGTACAGAAGGGAGATGAAAGTGTAGTTCTTACCAATTCGCAACCCGACGCTAAGAGATGGGCATTCAGCACCAGGCTCCGTTCGCTTTATCCCCGCGAAAGTCCCGGTACCCAAAATACAGGAGACTGAGTGGGTTTCAGGGCCCGTCTGGACGGCATGGAAAATCTTCGCCCCATAGGGATTCGATCCCTAGATCGCCAGCCCGTAGCGAGTCGCTTAAATGCGGTGAATAGACTTATTAATACTGCATGAATAGTTGTCTACGTACAGAGTAATACCCGCTTGTTATGTAACAACATTTTGAAGACACCTACATTACGGCCTCTGAATGGTCAAATATGTGCAGCTTTGAGTCTCGGGCCTAAATCAGCAGTTTTGTGCAATTAATCGGAAACTTACGGTGGGCCGGGTAGCTCAGTCGGTATAGCGACTGACTACGGGCTGGACGGTCCGAGATCGAATTCCGGTGGGGACGAGATTTTCCGCCGGTCTAGACCGGCCCTGGGGTCCACCCAGCCTCCTGCAAAACGGGTACCGGGTCTTTCCAGGGGGTAAAGTGCGGCCGGGGTGTGCTGCTGACCACTCACCCCCTTCTAATGCCGCGGTCATGGAAGAGTAGAGCCATACCTGTACCCACACTCTGGGCCACACCGGGCCTGTAACGGGATCACTTTACCTTTAATCGGAAACTTACAAGCAAATACAACAGTAGAAAGATACATTATAATTAAGTGTATATTGAAGCATAAAAGAGTCCTATACTCACATTCACCTAAAACTTTAAACCTGAGAGCTGAATGTAAATTACATGTCTGATACAGAACTCTCTGAAATTCGAGAGATTGTGAAGCACAAACCTATTGAGAAGTAATTTCTACAAACTTTTAAAACAACTTTCGTCAACAAATATAACTCCTATACAATAATCTATACTAAACAAGCATGGAAATACCCTCATCTTCGTATTACTATGATAACGTTTGGCAAACAGCGGGCCAATTGTGGACATCGCTGCCATTTCTTACGTCACGTGAGCTCGTGACATCTGGTAAAAAGTTTTGAGTCATGAAGGTAAAATTGGAAAAGAGTGCAAAAGTAAAAAACTTATAGTCGTCTCAGGCATTACATTTCAAATTACAAAAGAAGAAAGGCACTTTTCTGAATTTGAGAATTGATTTTAATAGCTGTAGTTCAGGCTGTGTGTTCATTGACTACACGAAGATATACACGACTCTGGAAACTCTGCGTGAACTCGTACAAGGCCCCAACAAGAACAAAGAAGAAATTTATCTGAAAAAAATTAAATTACAGACAAATTTCCTGTTTGTTTACCAGCATGAGTATAAAGGTAGGACAGAATAGCAGATGTGTGTGTGTGTGTGTGGTGTGTGTGTGTGTGCTTGTGTGTGTGTGTGTTTGTGTGTGTGTGTGTTTGTGTGTGTGTGTTTGTGTGTGTGTGTGTGTGTTTGTGTGTGTGTTT
>Ga0123352_10008678_pt1 | contig 15825 bp, 14 predicted proteins | sample TergutLab28metaG_FD_89700 | JGI IMG/M metagenome (GOLD analysis project Ga0123352, IMG submission 89700) | Labiotermes labralis P1 segment gut microbial communities from Petit-Saut dam, French Guiana - Lab288 P1 | ecosystem: Host-associated > Arthropoda: Insects > Digestive system > Gut ... | reverse complement strand
GCTTCTATGCATGATAGTTCCAGCCGTTATGGACGCTTGATGGCGGCATTGACGACACTGATAGCGCCCGTAATTCTTTATAAAGGTATATTCATCATTACCACATTTAGGGCATCTAAATCCCTTAGGCCACCTGATTTTGAAAAAATGATCTCGACAGTTTTCTTCTGTTTTTAAGCGATTCATGAAATCCGCAAAGTTTATTTTTTCCTGTTGCATAGCTTCACCTTATATATAATATTTTGTAACCATTATTGCAAATTTATTACGCTTACGCAACTCTATAGTCATGAAAAATTATATTGCGATCAAAGATATTAAGCTGAACGTTGATAAAGTATGTAACGAATCTTTCTATTGCAGAACTAAACAATAATCCAACAGAATATACTAACAGCCTAATTTCATGTAATTTCTTCATATGCATTAATCCTTATCAAGATATAATTTTCTGAATTTATTTTATTACACTTGCTATTTTGCTATATTTATCACCAATTTTCCAGCCTGTAAATGTTACCTCAAGAGCAAACATGCCAAAAAACAATCTATTGCAAAAATTCATATTGATTATTTTACAGATAAAATTTACTAATTAAGACATATCAAGATTTTTATAAGTTTGATGCAGTTTGTTCTGATGTTATCCAAACTTTATCAACGACCATCGAACTCTTGTTAGCGCATTTCTTTCAACTAAACGTAGACCATGAGAACGTATCGGGTGTTTTATCGTCAGTGCCTTTTTGGTATTGTATGCGCGGCATTCCCAGAGTAACTATTCCTGAATTTGGGTCGATGGTGTAGTTACGCGCGTCCGCCTCAGGATCCTCGCCAATGACAGTGTTGTCAGGAACATAGTTGTGCGAGTCGATTATGGCGCGTTTGATGCGGCAGTTACGGCCTATGACAACTCCGTGGCCTATGATGCACTCGTCTATGAAAGACCCCGGCTGTATAACGCAGTTGCGAGACAGCACTGAACTCTGCACGTCGGCACCCAAAATGCGGCTTCCTTCAGCCACCAGCACACGGTTTACCATGCAACTGTGCCCCTCAACCGGATGTGAATATGACGGAGGATCGGCGAAAGACACAGTACGAACAGGCCACATCGGGTTATAGAGGGTCATTTCCGAGTTGTAGGTCAAAAGCTCCATGTGCGCCTGCCAGTAGGCTTTGATCGTCCCAACGTCGCGCCAGTAGGGCTTATCCTGACGCCACTGGTGCATTTTTTCCACATCGGGGATGGTGTGCGGCAGGACATTTGTTGAAAAATCGTAAGCATACACCCTAGCGCGCTGCTCGACAAGGCCGGGAATGATGTCGCGCCCGAAGTCATGACTGGTAGGCTGCTGAGAGTCCTGAATCAGGGCCTCTTCCAGAACGTTCCTTTTAAAAATATAATTACCCATCGACACGTAGCAGAAGCCAGGCTGCCCCGGAATTTCAGGAGGAACTGCCGGTTTTTCGTAGAATTCGACGATACGCCCGGAAGCATCGGTCTTGATACAGCCGAACTGGCTGGCCTCGGAAACGGGAACAACATTAGCCGCTACGGTGACGTCAGCTTCGTATTCAATGTGCTTTTCCAGCATTTGCTTAACGTCCATCTTGTAAATGTGGTCGGCGGCAAAGATACAGACCTCATCGGCTTTAAACAGAGAGACAAGATGCAGATTCTGAAATACCGCGTCTGCGGTTCCCTGAAACCAATGCTCGCCACGCCACATCTGAGCCGGAACAAGTGTGATGAAATAGTCGCGCCCACGCAGAGCGCCGCCGAACTGCCATCCCTGTTCGATGTGCTCGTTAAGAGATTGGCTCTTGAATTGAACGAGCACGTAGATAGCAAATATCCCGCTGTTCACCAGATTGGAAAGAGCAAAATCTATTATTCGGTATTTGGCGGCAAAGTAAACGGCAGGCTTTGCTCTGTAGCGTGTCAACGGCATCAAACGCTCGCCTTTTCCCCCGGCGAGAACCAGGCCGAGAACTCTTCCGTACTTTCCTCCATACATTCTCAAATCCCCTTCCGTTGCAATCGCAAATTATATGGCGTTATATAGTTTCTCGTACAGCACAGCCGATTTTCCCCACGAAAAATCCTCGTTCATTCCTCGGGAACGAATTTTGCTCCATGCCCTGGCGTTGGAAAATCGTTCCGTAGCGCGCCGCAGAGACCAGAGCATCCCCTGAGTATCGTAGGTTAAAAACGTAAATCCGTTCCCTCCACCTTCGGAGTCCGCGTCGAGCACCGTATCTTTAAGCCCTCCAACCTCCCGAACCACCGGTACAGTGCCGTACCGCATAGCAATCATCTGAGACAGACCGCACGGCTCAAAAAGCGAAGGCATGAGGAAAATATCACCGCCGGCGTAGAGAATATGAGCAAGCCTCTCGTTGAAGCCTGGGATAAAGCACAGCGATTCCTGATTAGCCGCTGCTGCGTTTCTCATAGCGTCCTCAATCCAACGATGACCGCTGCCGAGGATGACGAATTTCGCGCCGACGGCGTTGATTTGCTTGAGGGCTGGCAGCACAATGTCAAACCCTTTTTGCTCCACCAGACGCGAAACGCATACAACGACAGGGCCGGAATAAGATGGATCAAAATTGGTGTTCTTCAGTAGTTCTGCCCGGCACGCCGCCTTTCCGCTCAATGATTCAGACGAATAACACTCCGGCAACAGGTGGTCTGTGGAGGGGTTCCAGTAGTCCACGTCAAGCCCGTTTAATATTCCATGCAGCTTGTGCCGCTGGGAATACATAACTCCTGAGAATTCCTGCGTTGATTCGTAGGTCTGCACCTCCCACGCGTAACGCGGGGAAACAGTAGTCACGGCGCTCGAACTCATAACAGCACCTTTGAGCAGGTTGATCTGGCCGTAAAATTCCAGCCCTTCCAGATTAAAACACGATGTGTTGATGCCCGATTCATCAAAAAAAGGCCCGGGAGCAAATTTTCCCTGATGCGCCGCGTTGTGCAGAGTGATAACACTTTTGCGGCGGCGACCGCTGTACTGGCGATGCCAGGCCAGCATACACGGCAAAGAGGCGCTCGCCCAATCGTGGCAGTGAAAAATGTCAGGCGTCCATCCCGTCAGCTTTTCCAAATCAAGGGCCTGCATGCAGAAAACAACAAAAGGACGCACCGTGAAGCTGTTAAGTGCCCACGGATACATTTCACCGGCGTAATAATCCGATTCCAGAAAATACACCGTCACGCCTTCCGTGTCTATGACGTGGACTGTAGCCTCAGCCACCGCCCACGCATAAGCAACCACGATTTTCTGCGGCAATGTTGTTATTTTATAACCGCTGTCTCTGACTGCCTGCATCACTCCTGGCCAGGCAGGAGTGACCACGCGCACGTCTATGCCGTGTTTTACGAGGGCCTTGGGGAGTGAGCCCATTATGTCACCTAAGCCGCCGACTTTTGAAAAAGGTGAACATTCGGTTCCCACAAAAAGAACCTTCGGGTTCGGCGAGTTTGGAGCCGCAGGCTTTACACCATTATTAAGCCCCTGCATAGCAGTCATGGCGCAAGCCCTACATTCCCCTGAAATCTATAGAGTACGCTTTCGACGAATATTCCCTGACAACCCTGTGCGTATTGAAGAAAGACGCGTTAAGGGCTATCGTATGCTGCATCATGCTGATCCATTTATCCCGGTCGTTGTAGTAGGTAGGGATGATCTTTTTTTGAAGTTTCTCATAAAGGTCAAGAGCATCCAGCGATTCGTCATAATGGCTTTCCATGTCTGCGGCGCTCGGCTCCGGCCCTATAGACCATCCGGTAACGTCCTCTATCCAACCCTCAATCCACCAGCCGTCGAGGACGGAGAAATTCATTATGCCGTTCAGCGTGCATTTCATTCCGCTGGTTCCGCTTGCCTCGCGCGGGCGCATGGGCGTGTTCAGCCAAACGTCCACTCCCTGCGTTATAAGTGAGGCTATTTCCATATTGTAATTGTCGATGAAGACAATGGGAATGTCGTCTCCTAGTTCTTTGGCAAGCTTTTTTATTTTCTGCAAAACGGCTTTGCCTCCGTGGTCTTTTGGGTGTGCCTTGCCTGCGAATATGAATTGCACTTTGCGGCCAGCGGCTACCTCTTTGAAGCGTTCAAGATTTGAAAAAAGCAGGTCAGCCCGCTTGTAAGTGGCGGCGCGGCGCGCGAAACCCAGCGTGAGTATCTCCGGGTCGAGCTGCTTCCCTGTACATTCCAGCACCCGTGCGAAAAGACGCAGTTTTGAGGCTCGATGCGCCGCCCACAGTTCCTGCTTGGGTATGGTCAAGGCTTGAACAAGACGCCCTGGGTCTTGATCCCACCCTGGAATATGCTTATTAAAAAGCCTGAGTATGCCGGAACTGATCCATGTTGCCGGATGAACGCCGTTGGTAACCCAATCCACGGTTTCCATATTAAACATGGCGTTGCTGACTTCCGCGTGTTTCTTGGCCACGCCATTGACGTAGCGGCTGTAACGCAGGCCGAGTTCCGTCATGGATACCCCTGGCATATCTGGCATCATTCGCTTAATTGTTGCCAGCGCGTCCGGCGGGAAGGCCCTATTGATAAGGTCAAATTCAAAATAGTCATGTCCGGCCGGCACAGGAGTGTGAGTTGTGAACACCACCTGCTCCCTGATTTTGTCAGAATCGTAATACCCCTGCTCACGCATAAGCTCCAGAGTTAAAAAACCGGCGTGACCTTCGTTCAGGTGGAACGTTTCGATGTTCATATACCCCAGATCGCGCAGCATTCTGAGTCCGCCAACGCCCAAAATGAACTCCTGGCAGAGGCGGTGATAGTTGTCGCCGCCGTACAGATGCCAGCACAGCTTGCGATCGTCGGGGTGGTTTGGCTCGAAATCTGTGTCAAGAAAATAAACGGGCAGCGTGTAACCAGTGGAGCCTACTATTTCATAAACCCAGACTCCAACCTGAATTTCGCGCCCTTGCAGCATCAAAGATACTCGGTTGGGCAGAAGGGTCATTTCGTGCGCAGGATTCCACTGGACGGGTTTTTCTTTTTGCCAGCCGTCATCGTTGAAATCTTGTACAAAGTAGCCTTTGCGGTAAAGCAACGTCATTCCTGCCATTGGAACGCCCAAATCCGCCGCGCTTTTTAATATGTCACCGGCCAGCACTCCAAGTCCTCCCGAATATGTCGGTATGGATTCTTTGAGCCCAACTTCCATCGAAAAATAGGCAAGTGGTCTGAACGCTGGGTCATGCTCCATTAAATTTCTCAGGGAAAGGCCTAGGTCGCTTTTATGCATTCTTTTTACCAACTCCAAAAACCCCTTTCTATAAAACTCCCTCCGGCGCTCTGCGCCGCCTCTCTCTGATGAGAGAGGCTGAAGTCCCGTAGGGACAGGGGGAGAATCGTCGATCTGTCTATCTGCCGTACAGCCGCGTGCATGTTCGGATGCGCGCCGCCAGCTCGTCGGTGAGTTGGCCGGGCACCATGCGCCACTCCCAGTTGCCTTTAGGGGTAGACGGGATATTCGTGCGGTGTTTAGCACCCAATTCCAGATAGTCCTGCATTTGAATAACGCACGTATCGGCCACGGAGGACATAGCCATGCGTATCATGTCGTCGCAGATCGTCTCGCGCGTGATTTCTTTTCCGAGGTATAAGATCATATCGGACAGTTCTTTGGGGGAGCTTTCCTCCTCGAACCAGCCCTTTGACGTATTGTTGTCGTGCGTGCCGGTGTAGACCACGTTGTCTGGCGTGTGGTTGTGCGGCGCATGGACGTTGTGCGCCGGCTCCGTAAAAGCGAACTGCATTATGAGCATTCCAGGCAGCCCCATACCTTTGCGCGCTATTTCGATGTCAGGCGTCAAAATCCCCAGGTTTTCTGCCCAGAATGGCCTCTGTGGAAATTCCTCGCAAAGCCGCGCAAAAAAACGCTCGTGAGGGACGCTACGCCAGCGGCCTTTCTCAGCCGTAACAGCATCCCCTGGAACCGACCAGTACCCTATAAGCCCCCGGAAATGATCAATGCGTACTTTGTCGAAAAATAGCATGAGGTGACGCAGGCGATCCATCCACCAGCGGAATCCGTCAGCCTCCATGACATCCCAGCGGTACAGAGGGTTTCCCCAAAGCTGCCCCGTGGCGCTGTAATAATCCGGCGGCACGCCTGAGATAAAATCGGGCTTCAGGTTTTCGCCAAGCTCAAAAAGGTGCGGATGCGCCCATACATCGGCGCTGTCCAGCGTCATATATATAGGAATGTCCCCGACGAGTTTTATGCCAAAACTGTCAAGGCACTCTCTAAAAGAGGCCATCTGCGAATGGAAAACAAACTGGGTAAACCTGTGGTATTCAATATCATCCCTTGCGGTTTCCCACATTTTATGTAGGGCTTCGTGGCGACGGTATTTCAAGTCGTCCGGCCATTCGTACCAACATTTTCCGCGCTGCATTTCTTTAATAGCTGCAAAAAAGCTGTACGGCTCAAGCCACGTTCGATTTGTGGAGAAAAATTCATCGAACTCAGCCTTCCGGCCAGACTGCTTAAAATTTGACCAGGCGCGGCGTAAAAGCGTTCCCTTTACGTTTCTCACCAAATCATAATCAACCCGCCCATGATCAAACACGGGCAAGTCGCTGAGGTCTTCTTTATCAAGCAAGCCGGAACCTGCCATCGCTTCGGGACTTATCAGCAACGGATTGGAGGCAAAAGCCGAGATCGGGCTGTACGGCGAATTTCCACATCCACCGTCAACAGCGGTCAGTGGAAGCACCTGCCACAAGGACTGTCCGGCGTTTTTCAAGAATTCCACGAACCTGACGGCCTCTGGCCCCAAGTCGCCTATGCCGTATTTCGACGGCAAGGAAAACAACGGAAGAAGTATCCCGCTCTTACGCACCGATAAATCCCTCCCTGCTTACTTGTTTAACGCTAAGAACTTGCTTCAGATAATTGTACCATCAATAACCTATATCGTCGCACCTGTATGTTACGCACCCGCCGCAAATAGTCATCGCCACACCGATTTTACGAATGTCAGCCACAGGCGTTAAAAACGGGTCTTCCTCAAGGATTACCAGGTCGGCGTCGCGTCCTGCTACGATTTCTCCGCGCCTTTTTTCGTTACCCTCATGCCACGCACCGCCCCACGTGTAAAGCGAGAGCGCCTCCGCAATGGAGAGTTTTTCCTCTGGCACACCGTTCGTAACAGCGGCGTGAATGCCGCCGAGTGGGCTCAAATCTCCGGCAGGCGCGTCTGAACCGGCAGAAAGCGCCACGCCTTTTTTAAGAATTGTTTTCCAGCGGCACTCACCGGCCATGCGGTCGTTCGGACGAATTATCGCACCTATTCCAAGCTTTTTCATACGGTCAAGCTGGCTGTCATCGGCTGTCTGCGAATACATAATCTGGTGGCGGGTGATTCTCGGACTGGCTGCCTGAGCTGCCTCAAAAGCATTGAGACACATTTCCAGGCTGCTCTTCCCTGTGGCGTGCGCGGCGACCTGCATACCAGACGAATGTGCCATAAAAATCAGATCGTTTAATTCACCCTGTTTGTTTATCGCCATTCCTCGCGCTTCCTGCCCATCATCGCATATCAGTTTGAGCGGCCCTGCCTGAAAAAACGGAGTACCGTCTCCCGTTCGCCAGCCCTCGGATAAAAAATCGAGTAGCCATTCACCGCTGGGTAGGGAAAATTTCTGGCGGACGCGGAACGGTAATATTCCGTCTTTTTTTGCATTTATGTAAAAATCAATGGCACGACGAAAATCGTACCCAAACATGTCCATATCGTCGGAGTTTAGAGTCGTTAAACCGAAACTCGCCGCCAGCGAACCGTATTTTTCGAGCAATAGTTGCATACTCTGGTTTTCAAGGCACGGAATACGATCGTAAGCATAACGCACTGCCGCGTCGCTGAGTATTCCGCTGGGAATGCCGTCTTCGTCCAGCTCTACGGTTCCGCCTTCGATGATCGTATCTGGAGTTATGCCAAGCATTTTAACCGCCGCCGAATTAACCGCCGCAACGCGCCCGCAAATGCGCGTCAGCACCACCGGGTTGCGTAAGGATAATGCATCCAAGTCGCGGCGGTCAGGCATACGACCCACGAAAGCTTGATCCCAGCCGTACCCCTTGTACCACTCTCCATCAGGAAGCGGATTTTCCGATATATGCCTGCTCAGCGCGGCTTTCAGGTCTTCGATTGAACAACATGAGTTGAGATTCAGCAAAATCCGCGACTCCATCCAGTTCATCAAATGTACGTGAGCATCGCTGAATCCCGGAAATACCGTCTTGCCTTTAAGGTCAAAAACTTCCGCGTCATCTGTGTGCAGACTGCCTGCGCTGCCGATCTCAGCAACTCGCCCGCCTTCAATCAAAAGGGCTTCAGCTATGCCGAAAGGCGTATGCACCCGCCCATCCAGCAGCGCTATTTTTTTACGCACGCTATTCGGCCTCTTGCAAAGTTTCGATCATGCTTTCTGCGAAACTGATCAAATCTTCTCTAGAAACGCCGCGCGACTCGAATGTAACGGTGGTTCGCCCTTCCAGCGCCACTGCCAGCGCCTGGCCGGTTACGCTGCAGCGTTCCAGTACAGCGCGCCTGCCAGCCACGTTAAGAGTTTCATATGTTGATGAATAAAAACCTATCGTGCCACTATTGGAGGAAATCACGTCTCTAGGCACGAAAAGCGGGCCAAAACCTGGGCCTTCCGTCAGTTGAACTTCTATATTAGCTATTGGCTCTGATCTGGCATAAGAAGCGCTTATCCACATTCCCTGATTTTCTGCCGTTGCTAGATTGGCTACGTTTTTGGAGGCTAAACGCCAGTTCCCAAGCTCCGCGGGCAAAACTGACGCGCATACGGGCAGTGCCATGATAAGCATGGCTAATATCAACGCCACAGTACGGTGCATAACAACGCTTTGCGTAATTTTTTTGATTTTTTTCATATCAAATCACTCCTAAGAAATCCAGCTTCATGCTGCCTAAGTATACTGCATATATTTAAGCGTTTCCAGCCATAAAAAAACCGGAGGTTCTTCACCTCCGGGCTACTTGCCAACTTATTTTTTTATCAAACCCTTCAGTACACTCGTTATATTTTTCACGGCGGCGGAGAATATATGAGTGTCCATGGAGTACGCGATGAAGGTGAACCCCTGCTCTATTCGTGTCTTGGCCTCTTCTGGCGAAGATGCGAAAATACCTGCGGGCTTATTCAATTTTTTGCAGACCGCCAATACTCTGCCCACGGCCTCTGTCATTTTGGGGTGAAATTTATCTCCCGGCACGCCGAGGGAAAGCGACAGGTCGTAAGGGCCTATAAATATAAGGTCAACTCTGTCAATTGACGCAATAAATTCTATCTCCTGAACAGCTTGCTCCGTCTCGCACTGGACTATACGCAGCAAGTCGGAATTAGCCTCGGCAAGATATTCAGGAATGGAAGCCGCACCATAGGCGGACGATCTTGTACCTGCGAAACCACGGCAGCCTAAAGGCGGGTACAGTGATGCTTCAATAAAGCTCCGTGCGGTTGATAAATCGTTCACCTGCGGGGCCAGAACGCCGCTCACTCCTATGTCCAATGTACGCAATACCGTTGTTCTTTCCACGTTGGGCAAGCGGGCAAGAACGTCCATTCCGTGCAGTTCAGCCGCGCGTATCTGCCCCATTATTGAGTTTGGCGCGCCAGGAGCATGCTCCATGTCCAGTATGACGAAGTCAAATCCGCTAAGCCCGATGATTTCTACTGCGTCTGCGCTATCCATGCCTACAAACGTGCCGAAAACCGTCTCTCCTGCAAGAAGTTTCTTCTTTAACGCCGAACGGATGATCACTGAAACGCCTCCTTCATCTGAAAAACGTGGCGATAGGATGTCTGGATTGCGCTCTGGCTAAAGCACCGAGCAAATTTTCCCTGAGTTCCGCCAGCCCTGCCATACCTTCCGGTAATGGTTTTCTCGCCAGAACGTTGTTTCCGAGACGCAGAAGGCCCTGATCGTCTCCGCTGCCTTCAAGGCGAAGGTCAAAAGGAGGCATTTCCATATGAAAGTCGCGATCTAATAATGTTTGCGCCTGTTTCAGCAATTCAAGCGTATAGGCGTTTTCTTCGCCGCCCCACACTCTCACGCCGTCAATAAGCAGACTGGCTTTTCCATCGTATGTATCTATGGATGTCCTCAGCAATCGAAGGGGTATTTTTCTCTCAATAGGGATATTCAGACTTCTAAGCCTGTCTCTCATACTTCCAACGCGCTCAACTGCTTCTGGGTGAGTCATGAATATACCAAAATCTCTGATCGGCTGCCTCATTTCTTTAATCATGAATTTTTCCATGACCGTGAGCATCGCCGTCGGAGAATACCCGGCCGCAATAAGCATGTCCATTCCCATGCTGTCGGCTTCTTTTTCAAACTCTATCGAGTAGCCGCTAGTCATGGCTATCTGCCCCACTTGAGCGAGTATCGCGGGAGCCAGGGCGCCGCCGCTGAGTATCGTTACAGCAAGGGCGGCAAGGCTGAGCCTGTTTGCCCTAGCCTGCATTCTCATGCCATGCGACTGATCAACGTGAACCATTTCGTGAGCCATGACGGCGGCAATTTCGGCATCGGAACTCAGAAGTTCAAGCATACCTGACGTGAAAAAAATAAATCCGCCGGGGAGGCAGAAAGCGTTGGGTATATCTGAGCATATAATACGAACCTCGTATGGGATATTTCGTTCTGTGTGGGGTTTAAGTCTTTCCACGATCATAGTGAGGTGAGCTATGCGGACGGGATCGGCTATCAGCTCCCACCGCTGTTCTATCTGCTCTACAATTCTGCGGCCTATTTCTATTTCGCGCCGCAGCTGCGGGTCAAATTCATTTTCTGCTTCATTTTCCACCCCGGTATTTTCTGCCTCGGCATAAGCTGAGTGAATTGAAGCAATAGGAGAAAAAACGCACAAAATTAATAAAAGTACCAAAGCAACCGCGCGAGACGGCCCATTAAACATCAGTTTGCCCTCCTCCCATTTTCGCGTATCCTATGGCCGCCGATCGCCCGTGTTTAAACCCAAGCATCTTTTCACGAAGCTTCTTAATGTGCTTTTCGAGTTCGGTATGCACATTTTTCTCAGCTTCCATAAGGTCTTCGGCGGCGGCTCTGGCCTCGGAGAGGATACTGCTTAACTCGGCCGCTTGTTCTTCGGGGAACAGCTCTGAAAGCTTGTCCCAGAAACTCAATGTTCCGCGCTGTTCATTCGTACCAAGAAGCGGATGCACGTCTGTCCATGAATCGGCCAGCAATTGCAGCCGCGAAATAACTTCCTGTTTTTCGTTCAATATGGACAGCAGTTCTTCCATGTCTTCATGGAGGAGAATGGCCTCCAGCTCTCTGGTGACCATTTTCCTCAACGTTTTGTATATGTCGCTTTCCAATGTCAGGAGAGTTTTGACTTTGTTCAGAGCGTCATCCCGCAATATTCAGCCCTCCGGCCTTATCCGGCGTCCGAGCTGTTTGCTGCGTCGTTTCAACTTTGGCGTCTTTGCCGTCGCTCAAGTCTTTTACGCTCATCTCTTTAACCACTTTCAAGTCGTCGTCTTCAGGGTGCGCCTCCTGATACTCTTTTAAGAGTTTCATCAAAGCTTCTTCCCACGTGCTCTTCAGGTCTTCCAGCATTGTCAGAACGGCGTGGACGTTTTTCGCGTCTTTTTTGATGTTGGCCTCGACAAGCTGCTGATACATATAATCATACAGACGCATAAGGTTTTGGGCCATTTCTCCGCCCTTTTCAGTGTTCAGCGTAACCATCAGTTCACGAATGACGTCCTGGGCGCGCACTATTTCACGATGAGCGACGTCATAGTCCTGAGATTGGCCGCCGGTATCAAGCGCGGCCGCCGCCAGACGGCAGGAGCGTATGGCTATATCGTACGTGATGAGAAGAAGCTGCTCCTTCGTCGCGGTAGAAATTTGCGTTGCCTGATAAGTGTACTGTGCACTTACAGTTTTATTGTCCGCCATAAAAATAATCCTCCTCGCAAGTCTTATTTCTTGTTTTCGGACATTTCAGCTGAAAACTTTCGCCACGTCGTTATCGGAAGCCACCGTTGTAATTTTCGTAACGCTGCCTTTCTGAAGCTCCACCACAGCTGGAAGCTGAGATGACAGGCCTAGTTTTTCGGTGATACGGCTGTTTTTATAAGCGTCAATTATGGAAACTTTTTTCCCCTGCGCTTTGGTTATTTTTTCCACCTCGTTTGACAGGTGTGCCTGGTCGGCGTTGATGCTCACGTAGAAAAAGGCCGTGGCGGACTCCGGCGCAAGTATCGCCGAACGCAGGTGAATCTGTTCGTTGATGTAAGCGGACGCACTCATGGCAGCGATAGCCCCGTCGGACGCCGCTGTAACCACCTGACGCAGATGTTTGTTGCAAACGTCTCCGGCAGCGAAAATACCTTCAACAGACGTTTCCATTCCCTCATTCACGATGATCCAGCCGTCTTTTGTGGCTTTTACCAGACCACGGACGCACTCATCGTAAGGCGCTTGCCCAACGAACATGAAAACGCCGGCCACGGGTAAATTGGAGATTTCGTTTGTTTTTACGTTTTTCAAAACGAGGTTCTCCACCAGCCCGTCGCCCTCTATTTTTTCCACAACGCTGTTCCATACCGGCTCGATTTTTGGATTTGCCAAAGCACGCGCCACGGCGGCGCGATCCGCCTTAAATTCATCCCGTCGATGAATTATGTAAACTTTGGATGCAAATTTAGTGAGGTAGTCGCCTTCTTCGACAGCTGTGTTGCCGCCGCCGACCACCGCCACAACTTCGTCTTCAAAGAAAGCCCCATCGCACACAGCGCAGTAGCTTACCCCCTGACCAATCCGCTCGGCCTCGCCTGGGCAGCCTAAACGCCTGAAATATGCCCCCGTGGCGATTATGGCGGCCTCAGCTTCGATATCGCCTTTGTCAGTTTTGACAATTTTGCTGTCTCCGCTCAGTTCGATTTTTTTGACATCGACCGACCTGATCTCCGTTTTGAATTTTAAAGCGTGCTCCCGGAACATGCTGCTCAGTTCAGGCCCGGTGGCATGCTGCACCCCTGGCCAATTTTCCACTTCCTCGGTGGTGTTGATCTGGCCTCCCGCGGCTCCTCTTTCCAGAAGCAACACATCAAGACCAGCCCGGCGTCCGTAAATTGCCGAAGTCATACCGGCGGGTCCCGCCCCAATAATTACAAGCTCTCTTTTTTCCATGCGCAGCTTCCCCTCTCTGCATGTTTTTCAATATATATTATACCGTTTTATGTCAAACGCGAACATGGGCGTAGTTTTTAAAGCGGCCATAACCAATTTAGCCACCCCGGCTGTCTCATGACGCTTCTGGGATAGTCAGAGACTTCTCTATTGCCTATTTCCCTGGCAAGGTCATGAGCCGTTCTATTTCCCCTTCACTAAAAAGATGTATAAAGCCATAGCCTGTCGTTGCGTGTATCAGTTGCAGACTCTACGAAATTACTAAATTTATGGGCTATATAGCGCTTTGCACAATTATGAACATGAAATTCAATGCTGAAACCATGATGGTTACGGGTAAAAATTTGTTCATAAAAGAGCCAATGGCTCTAACTCAACAAAAAAAGCGGCTCAATTATTTGGGCCGCTTTCCACGTTCAAAAATTTTTTAAAAGTTACTTCTTCTTTGCAGATTTCTTCACCTTCAGAACCTTTTCCTTCAGGTCCTTACCGGGACGGAACACAGGAACCTTTTTCGCCGGGATCTTAACGATCTTCGATGGATCCTGAGGGTTGCGGCCTTCGCGGGCAGCGCGATCTTTAACTTCAAACACGCCAAAACCAACAAACGTACACTTCTCACCCTTGGCAAGTGCTCCCTCGATAGAATTAAAAACTTCTTCTACGACTGGGGTGATGTCCTTCTTCTTCATATCCAGTTTTTCAGCAATCCCATCAATAAGTTCAGCCTTCGTCATACTTTACACCTCCCAACAAAGAATTTCTCTGAATTCTAGCAGGCTTATAAAATTATGCAAGTACTTTTCAGAGCCGCAAAGGCCATTTTTCAGGAAAAATCATCAATATGAGCCATAAGGCCTATGTTTATTAAGGAATTGTACTCATAAGCCATTCGTAACTCGCGCGCTGTCATAAACGAACTCCGCAAGACTCCTTCTATCATTCAAACGACGCTTTAAAATCCTCGTAGCTCATGGCTCTGTATGGCTCCGCGGGTTTTCCTGGTACGTGAAGCGCGCCGCTGGGGCAGAACCCAACGCAGCGCTGGCACGATTCGCAGGTCAGACGCTCAACGGCGGGGTAGCCTTCTTTTAAAATAACGGCTTTGGCCGGGCAAATGCTCACACAGCGATTACAGCGAGTACATTTTTCTTTATCCACGGAGATCGGGAAAACCTTGTAGAATAAATTCCACGGCATACGCGATTGCCCCAGCCTGTGTATCAAGGAAGAAAGTACAGGAATTCCACCCTTCCACCTTGCGTTTCCGTCCAGGAGGTCGTATGCAAAAGCCTGCGCTTCCAAATTTGCCTTGCTGACACGCGCCGCGTTTTTTTCCGCGTTGAGCGTTTTATTGTTATAGTTGCCGGGCATGACCAGGAATTTCGCACCTACTGGGTTGTAACCTTTTTTCGACAAAATTTTACGCAAGGGGCCTTGCATCCCGAACGACGCGCCTCCCATCGTGCCGATGGCGAACACTTCTCGCCCTTCCCCAGCAGGCATTGATTCAATGAAGCGCCACGCCGTCGGATATGTCGAAAAACACGCCACAGGGAAAGCCAGCCCTATAGCCGTCTCTATGCTCAGGTTTTTGGGGCATGGCTGATCCATGGAGCGAATGCGAACTGACAGTTTCTCATACTTCAAGACCTCCGCTACAGCCTGGGCCGCGAGGAGGCTGTTTCCGGTTCCTGAGAAAACAAAAAGCTCCACATTTTTGCTGTGTAATTTTGCGGAAGGCTGCTTACCGTTCGTTGTAAGGGTAAATTTGTACGGGGTGGAGAAAATCCCTCCAGAATCCTTTCTAGCCCCACTTCGCACGAAGCCGACGCGTTCGTAAAAATCTACGGTGTCGTCCGTGGCGTAAGCTATAAGCTGTTTTATGTCGGGAGCGATTTTCGAGCAGCGCGACGCGGCGCGTGCTATCAGGCGGGAACCCAGTCCCTTGTTGGCGTAGTCGGGGTGAATGTACAACATTGAGATTCGATCCGCTCCCCTTGTTTCGATGACGCCGACCAGCACGCCTGATACGTAGGCTAATTCGTGAATATACCCCATTTGCCCCCGCTGCTCAATGGCCTCCGGCGATATGTAGCGCTCAAACGCAATCTGACCCTGCGGTGAAATTCCATTGATGGATTGGCCCAGCGACAATAAGCCGCCTATTAATGCACACACTTCCGCGCCCTGGCCCGGCAGCATGGTTCTAAATTCCAATTTTTGTATATCGGCCATTTAAACTCTCCTCCCTGCAAAATCATTTCTTCATAAAAAATATTCCATCATCCAGAGACAAAGCGAACCTCTGCTCCAAAAACCACCCTGATTATATACAAAAGAGACGACCTTATGTCGCCCAGGCAATAGAAATGTGCGTTTTTTGTGCAGCGGGAGTCTGACGAATCTGCCATTTTTGAAAGCTCGGATTGAAAGCGAGGGATGAACAGAAAAGCCCAGGGCAAACGCATCAAACGTCCGATATGATTTTCATTAAGTAGTTATTATCCCATCCTGCCTTTAAGCGTCTGCCTCTGATGCTGGCTTTTGACGATTTATCATTCTTTACGAGATTCACTG
>Ga0123352_10008671_pt1 | contig 15829 bp, 16 predicted proteins | sample TergutLab28metaG_FD_89700 | JGI IMG/M metagenome (GOLD analysis project Ga0123352, IMG submission 89700) | Labiotermes labralis P1 segment gut microbial communities from Petit-Saut dam, French Guiana - Lab288 P1 | ecosystem: Host-associated > Arthropoda: Insects > Digestive system > Gut ... | reverse complement strand
TCTCAGATCCACACAGAACATATAAATACACTGTGTGGGCAGAATGTAGAATTGTTGAATGTTAAACTGGCGGTACATATAGTAACCACTGGGCTTTAAAGGGTTAAATCTCTGTTATACAAAACAGTCAGTTAATGTTGTATAGGGAAATAATCGCTGTTTGTTCTCAGATCCACACAGAACATATAAATACACTGTGTGGGCAGAATGTAGAATTGTTGAATGTTAAACTGGCGGTACATATAGTAACCACTGGGCTTTAAAGGGTTAAATCTGGATTATAAAAACAAGTCAGTCAATGCTGTATAGGGAAATAATCGCTGTTTGTTCTCACATCCACACAAAACATGTAAATACACTGTGTGGGCAGAGCGTAGAATTGTTGAATGTTAAACTGGTGGTACATATAGTGACCACTGGGCTTTAAGGCATTAGTGCATATACACATAATTGCTGCTTGTAATAATAGTCTTCTGCTGCCTGTTGGAGTGCTACAGTCAGCATTAGAAGCTGATTTATTTGTAAGATCTATTTTAAAAAATTCAGTTTTAAACCTTCAGATATGCCTGCTGGATCCATGTTGGCACTTCTGAGTTTATTATTTGTCACTTATCCTTAAGTTTTCTAGTATACGGTATGCAGAATCTGGTACATGTCTGTCTGTTACAGTGTTAAACAGTGACTTTTGTTATTGTATATTTTGCTTGTAATGTTGTGTTACGTACTGCATTTTTTTTCATTTATGACAAATTATCAATAATTTAGTCCAGTTATGTTGCTTGCAGCATGCTCATAATTATTTTAGCACCAGTTACATTGCCTGCAACATACTTATAATTAGTACACACCAGATCCACATCACGTAAAACTAAGACAGTAGCTTTGAAAAACGCTTTATATCCACTGCAGAATACATAATAACCCAATTCTGTTCCAAGGTAGCCATGAGTTGCCGAATGATCTACGTCAGAAAGTGCAAAGCGATGGAACCCTGGTAATCAATCCGGTAGAGAAAGCAACAGATGCAGGCGTATACACTTGTACTGCAAAGAATAAACAGGGGCACAGTGCAAGGCGCAGCGGTGAAGTCGCTGTTATCGGTAAGCTATATAGTTACTGTCAAAGGGAGCAGCAGTTTGGGTTCAAGGTTCTGTAACACAGCAACCATAACGCAAAGAGAAGAAGTTGCTGATCACTGGTCTAGCACCAGCCAACTCAGTACCATATTTTTGTGAGTTTATTTAAGGACTTTATGACACTGCATCTTTGTGTGAATGGATCTCACTGTTTTGAAAGAAAATAACACCTTCATCTAACCTAACCTAGAATATATTGACCCTTGAAGATTATGTTCCCACACATTACACAGTATCTTATCCCAGAAGACTGGAACCCTCAGCATCTTATTACTGACTCATATTAGTGCTAATTACAAAGGTTTCTGATCGTTCGGTTTGGTGGGCTTGTGTTTGGCGTCACTTTCTGTCCTTGTGCATATCTCAGCAGAATTTATTGCCTCTTTCCCAAACACTTGTATCTATCTACCACAGTAGCAGAACTTTAACAAATGTTGTCTGAGAGCCTCACATATGACACAAATCGAGCTTTTCCTTATGGGTGATCTACTCTTTCCTACTTGCTCCAGCACATCAGTGTGCGGCTAGTTCATTCCATTGATTAGAAGTCTGTGTGGGTTCAAATTTAAAAAAAAAAAATGTGAAGTATGCAGTGACATACTGGTAATGTATTCATTACATTATGATGCTGTTTCATCCTTACTCTCAAATTAAAATCTGTCAGTTTCCAATTCATAGAAACACAAATTAAATTAAGCCTTGCAGTGCATTGCATATTAACATACCAAATTTACCAGAGCATAAAATGACCTGCATACAGATTGAGCCTTCCTTCACAATTTTCAGGAAAGTGCCTGTCTTAGCCTGTGTGCAGTGATAAGGTGATAACCCTTCCACATTTTTCAGATGATGATTTAGGAAAAAGGTCTTGTTTTGTGTGTGAGTAGGTAGGGTTTCACCCTTTTTATAGGCCACGCAGGCCCTTAGGGTGGGTAGAGGTATAGCTCTACTCTTTTCTAGGACCTTTTGGCACTAGATGGGGGTGGGGGGGTCAGCCCCACGCCCCGGCCGCCTGTACCGCCAGGAAAGACCCAGTACCCATTGTAGAGGAGGCTGAGTGGGCCCCAGCACCAGTCTGGGAGGGCAGAAAATCTCATCCCCACCAGGATTCGATCCCAGACCATCCAGCCTGTAGTCAGTCACTATACCGACTGAGCTACCCAGCCCACTTGTATGTGAGTAAATGTGCTAAATAATGTTCTTTGTCAAGTGCAGCCTGATATTTCACTAACAAGTTTCCAGTCCAAACTGCAAGTAAAATCACAACAAAAATTGTGTCTGCTGCCATATTGTATAGCAACACGGAACATTCCGACAGGGTTAACACTTATTCTTAAACAACTAGCTTCCTTTTTATCTGTCTTTCTTTCTGCCTTTCTGTTTCCCCTCTTCTGTCTGTTGGTAACCTAAGTACATACATATACAGATATACACAAGCTGGTATAGTTTAGTCAGTATAGCAACTCGCTATGAGCTGGATGGTCCAGGCATTGAATCCTGGTAGGAGTGACCTGCTGTGCACCCATCCAGACCAGCCCTGGGGTTTGCCCAGCCCCCAATACAATGGGTATGTGTCATTCCTGGGACTAAAGCTGCCAGTGCGTGGTGTTGACCAGGGCATGGCATTGACCACCCACTCCCATCTATCACCAAGGTTAAAGAAAGATTACAGGTATATGTCTACCCCCTTTGGGCCTTCATGGCCTCTTCTGGAATGAACTTTACCTTTTTTACCTTTTACCAAATTACACACCATAAAGATATGACATATTTGTGCATGTTCAAATTGTGATGACTGTGGACCATGCTGTTTAATAACCTTATTTCTCATGTTTATGCACGTTTCCAGCACTTTCTTCTTTCAGCTGGTAGACATGCTGGCAGACATGTCAAACATCACGTCTGCAAGTATAGGTTTCAATTTTTGAAAATTACTTTCATTGTAGCCAATTTAAAATAAATTATGTCAACATTTTGAAAACTGTCGATTTTTCTTCTCATTTTACCTTTACAGAACTGGCAAAATGTTCTTTAAAAAAAAAAGGAGTGAAAGAAAGAGTACAGTGTAGTAAGAATGCATGATAATTGTTGCAAAACTTAATACCTCACATGTTTTATTTCAGCCATATTGTTGTCAGGATATCTGTACTATGAATTTTACTTTCAGCTTTTACATTAGTTTTTTGTTTTAACAAAAGAAATTTATGAACACAGCTTGTATCCTTTTTGAAACACAAGTGAAAACCTAAGAACATGAAAGAAATAAAAATTAGGTGCCAGCAGACAAAATGAGTCTCATTTTTTCCCAGATCTCTTAATGTGCCTTAAATTGTTCTTGTCTTCAGCTCCTTGCTTTCATATTCAGTTTTACTTGCAACAAAATTCCGGCTAATTTATTAGGTTTAGCTGATTACAAACTTACACAGATTTCATGCAAATTTTTTAACCTTGTGCAAGGTTCCTTGCTTACAGACTGAAATAGATTTGTGTGCTTCCAGAAGATCTTTCCACACATCTAAGGACAAAATATGTCTCAAGAGAAAACAGAAATAGCCAGATGTAAAATACTTTGTTAAAAAAACATTTTAAAATTCTTTGTTTTTAAGTTGCCAATGTACAGACTGTCAGTGACAGTCAGTCAAGGAAACAGCAGGAGTACTCACTATGTGCTTGCTTCTTCACTGAAATGATTAGTCTTTGTCTGCATCCAGACAATTTCACGTAGAGCTGAAAACTGAGACTTTAACAATTAAGCAATTGGTCATATATGTAGTATGCAGATATGTCAAATTTTTGTTCTGAGGCAAACAGTATTTAGTTCATTAACACCAGAACAAGGGTGAAATGTGTGTGATGAACACTGAACTGTGATGTAAGCAGCAAAGAGGAAGAAGGGAATGCAGGACCACTTCCACCCTGTAGTAATTGAACCATATGAGGATATGAACAAATTTGTTTTCTTATTAATTCCAGTTCCTCCCAAACTTAGCCCATTTACTTCTGACGTAATACAGCATGTGGGAGAACGTGCCAGTTTGACGTGCTCGGTGACCAAGGGTGACCTGCCGCTGACGATCACGTGGCTGAAGGATGGGAGACCCCTGGACCCCTCCCAGAGGGTCTCAATCACACAAGTGGATCAGTTCAATAGCATTCTCTTGATTGAAAGTTTGTCTCCAGATCACAATGGCAACTATTCATGCGTGGCGCGCAATTTGGCAGCTGAGGTATCACGCACACAGCAACTTGTGGTCAATGGTAAACAGGACTCTGTGTCTGTGACCTTTTTTAATATATTCTCTTTTTTCTGCTCTCATGTTTTTATTCTTCTTCTAATTCTTCCAGTTCCTCCTATAATTGAGCCTTTTTCCTTCCAAGACGGGCTTTCCGAGGGCATGCGCACTCGCACGGTGTGTGGTGTGAGCCGAGGTGATCCCCCGCTCGCCATCACTTGGCTCAAAGATGGCGGCACGATTTCCTCTCACCTGGGAGTGAACGTGTCGGCTCTTGACCCTTATTCTAGCCTCCTGAGCATTTCTAGCCTTGCTTCCACCCACTCGGGAGATTATACATGCGTAGCCTCCAACCCGGCTGCCGAGGTCAGGTACATGGCGAAGCTGCAGGTAAAAGGTAACAACTCCAATATCTTGCTTTCTCTTCTCGTATTTGTTTTCCCTTTTTTGAATTCAAGAACCGCCCGTTCGCCCGCCGTGTGTTTACGTTTCCGTTGCTTTGGCACATGGGAATGCATCGGTGATTGGAGTCCCAGGTTTGTTTCACAAGGTAATTGTTGCACTTCTTTAGTTGTGTGTTGTCACTTTATTTGTGCATGCTTGCTCTTGTTACACCTTTGTATTTCACTGCTATTTTATTATTGTCATCATTATTATTCTCCCTCACAGTAACAGCTTCTTGCAGCGTGACACCACATAAAGTAGTTACATCCTGTTTTCAGTTCTTAAAAACACCAAAATTTGGTACTCTGAGTGTTGTCAAAAGTAGATTAAACTATTAGCTTCTTTGTTTAACTAGTTTGAATGCATCACTCACATTACTGTACACTTCCTGGACTCCTTTGTGTGTCTGTATAATTGTTACCAGTTACACACAGTTTTATGAGTCCGTCTGCACTTCACTGCCAATGTACTGGATTTATAAAACTTTATGTTATTTATACTGAATTTATAGAATATCATATTATATATATATATATATATATTGGGTGTATAAAATATTATGTCATATATTCATGCATTCATTTATTCCTTCATTTTATTCATCATTTTTGTCACAACACTGATGTTGGATATGTTAATAAAATGCATAGATATGACATCATGTTTTCAAATTACATGTTTGAAAATATGTATTTCTTCTTATGAATGTATGAAACATTTTCAGATGCCCTAATGAATGTACAAAAATCAAGCAAATGTGTTTACGTTATTGCAATGATGTTGGAGTGTTGGCACAATACATGACTCACTATAAAAGACAGGATGTTGTTAGATGCAGTTTGTCCCTTCTCCTGGTTCATTTGTCTCCCCTTAACCTTTCACTGAACACAAATATTTTCCAGTATCCTTAAGCAGAAGCCATTATAATAGTCATTTATCTTTTTGTAAATAATTTCTCTGTGATACCTTAACATTTCTTGTACTTCAGGCTTATGCAGCAGTTCCATGTTTTGTTCCATTCTACCATAATATAATTGATCCTGTACACACCCTCTTAATGTCTGTATTCCTAACCTTCACAGTGTCCTCCCTACCACAATTCTCAGTGTACTTTTACCTCCCCAGATTCTCCTGATATCATAAATTGTATTAACATCATTGTTTCTGACATCTTTTTATATTATTATACCTTACTTTAATTCCCATTTGTGTCCTACACCCAAAGGTTCCACATTTCTCCCAGGGATGTATTAATCCATTTTCCACAATTTGTCCTTGATCCTGTGTACCCAGCTTACTTCATCTGGCCACCTCTTAAACTGGCATCTTTCCCGTCATTACATCTCCCCTTTTCTTGCCAGCTATATGAATATACACTCATATAGTTGGCACCCATAGTGTCCTGACCTTTTAATGGCATTGTAATCTGTTAAAGTCTGGCTTCCAACCGAAGTCCTGAATTCACATCTTTTCTACAAAGGCCTGTTCATGATGGTTGCCACATATTCACATTCACAGCTAGGTGCACTACTGGTATGGTTTCTGTTCCAATGCCCTGGCTAACTGTCATTCATGTTGAAGTCTTCTGGATATTTCTGTACCATTTGCTGTACATGTAGGCCTCTGTCTGCAGATGTAGATCTCCAGATATTGTACCAGTATATTGCAATATTTTAACTTGCAGGCTGGGAGGCATACTGATACGTTATTCATGTTGAGTGCCTTCAAATTATAATGCCATTTTGACAGTGATATTACATATTTTTACATACTTAGCATTTTTATTTTATTTCTGCATTTTCTAACTATATTAAGAAGAATATTAATGAAGAATATGAAATTGTGCTCTCAATGCATGTTACTGGATACAAACACTGAAACTTCTTGTCCTTAGCTGACTGATGCCATAATGCAATTCTGTGCCCATTCTGTATGGGTTCATATATCCAGGCACTAACCCTACTACTGTCATAATGCTGATGAACCACTCCTTATTTAGGATTTCTGTCCTTAGCCTATCAAACATTTTCCATTCTGACCCAACACACATTTTTAATAATATTGATGCTGCTCTCTGCTCAATTCCCTGTGCCAACCAATACATACATGTGTAAAAATGTAAGAAATATATGCATTAGACAAGTGGAGATATAATGCTGTTCTGTCTGCATGCAGTTCCACCCAGCTGGGTTGTTGAGCCTGCTGATGCCAGTGTGGAGAGAAACAAGCACATAATGCTGCACTGTCAAGCACAGGGTGTTCCTCAACCAACTGTTGTCTGGAAGAAGGCCACTGGTATGGGTACAGTTAAATAAGATAAAGTTGTACACCAGATGTGTGAAGTGATGACAGCTACTTACTGAGTGCACATGGTGCATTGTTGCAGGAAGCAAGTCAGGAGAATATGAGGAGCTAAGGGAACGAGTCTACACGAAACTGCTGAGTAATGGCTCACTGCTGCTACAGAATGTGAAAGAGGATCGGGAAGGCTTCTACCTGTGTCAGGCAGATAACGGAATTGGCACTGGCCTAGGCAAGGTTGTGCAAGTGAAAGTGAACTGTAAGTTTATAGTTGGTGGTTCATGTAGGTATGAAAATGTGCAGAGAATGATTATGAATGGAAAATTCCAAAGAAATACAGTCTTGTTGCAGATAATATGGTGTTAAAAAGAACATCATTACTTACTTGTAATATATTTGATGTTTTAATGTTTCAGGCTTTATTACAATTTTATGAAATATTATTGACAGAATTGATCAATTTTTATAACTTACAGACTTTATCTCATTTAGATCCAAAATCTTGTTTGCAATATTTCCTGGTCGTGTTTATATTCAATGTTCTGTCTGTCCATGAAGCCCAGTGCTCAGTACAGTGCTGGATAATGCAGAGGGTAATAATAAAATTGACTTAAAATAAATAGAGCATGGCTTTATGTACTGAACTGAACTGCAATTTGGTATGGTGAGTGTTGGGCTGTTGTTCATGGTGATGAGTCTTCAGACTCTGTAAATGTTGTGGGATGCTTATTACCTATTTGGATGCCTTTCAGCAACCCACAGACTGTGTTCTACAGGAGTAGCTGTAAGTTCCTTTTTTGTAAAGGGAGGTATTCTTGTATACAAAGCAGATTCTTATGTAGAGCAAATTCAGCTCTCATACTGTCAGACACTTCTTTGAAGATAACAAAAAATTTATTCTCAGCTGTATTTCTTATGTTGTATGTCCTTAAGAGCAGGTACTGTTGTGTTTCACAGCATCTCCATACTTCTCAGCCTCATCTAGAATTGTCACAGTCAAGAAAGGAGACACGGCAATGCTGCAGTGTGATGTGAACGGAGACAAACCAATTAACGTGGCATGGATGCAGGGAGGGAAACTGGAACTCACTCCAGCATCCAACTACAGGTGATAAATTTTGTCATTTGTTGTTGTCTGATGTCACTCATAATGCTACGTGTACTTTATTTGTGACACGGAGTTGCACTTCATGACATGTGAGGTTTTGACAGCTGTGTTACCACAGACTGAAGTCTTCTGGAGTTTTATGCCATGTCGACCGTCATCTTCAGGGTCAAACTGTCCGAGACACATTGCTGCGCCAGAAGAGAGGTAAGGATGACTGGGATAAACAGCCAGTGGCAGTGGTGGTACAATGGTGAGCTGGCAGGGAGGTTTGTGACAGACTGGTGGTTGGTGAGGGTGAGGCGTGGAATGCTGAGCTGTGTGGAACAGTGCGTTATTTATCAACACTGTCACATGGCAAAGTTCTGTAATAAATGTAAATTTGTCCCTGTTTGCGACATGAAGGCATATTGGAGGAATAGGAGTGTAGCTCCACTCACTCTTAACCTGGGCATGAGGTGCAAATGGACGCTGAACTTCATGCCACAGCTGCTTCTCACCCCATTGAAAGACCCTTTGATACCCACTGAATAGGAAGCCTGGTGGACCCTGACCCATTCTCAAACTTTCGGAGAAGAGAAAAATATTTTGTCCCTGTTGGGAGTTGAACCCTGGATCATCTTATCTGTAACCTAGTGCCTAGATCATATAGTATCAGTGGGAATGTAGTGGTGGGCTGTCACTCTCGGAGGAAATATGAAGGTAAAATTAAAATAATAATAATAAATCAAAAATTAATAATTTAAATGGGTCTATCTTCATTGTTACTACTACATATCCACAAAATCAACTTGGGACCAGTCTGGGATGAAGTGCTGTTGGAGTTAGGGGAAATTGTGGAGGTGATGAGAGAAGATGAGAACATGGATATGTGTGGTCCTGGGAGGGGTTGCTGTGCTGATGCCAATTGTAACTGTTCTCGGGAACACCTCCCAGGGAGTGAATGAGAGGTTTGGGTGACCTGTTCAAGAAGGACAACTTACAATTGCTGTTGTTTGAAAGGAGCTTGGTCTCTTGTGTTGTCCTGACAATATGGTCCATGTATCAGGATTTGATAGACAGGAATTTGGTGTTGTGGTTGGATTTCATGTTCATGGTTGAATTTGTGCTTCGTCACTGCTAGCTTGTCAAGTTGTCCAAGGTGGATATGCCTGTGATGCTGTCTCTCGCTGGTCTAAATAGATCGACAGTCTGGCCAGTGCAGACCCAACCACATTCGCTGGGGATGTTGTATGCACCTGAAGTCTCTGGTCCCAAGTCACCCTCTACCAGTTCAAGGAACCTGGAGATCTCTGTGTGTGGCAGACAAACATAATGAGTCTTGTGTCTTGATGTCATAATCACATGGGCACATATCAGAAAGGCAGCCTCTCACAGGGTCAAGCAACTCTGTCTGGTGGAGGGAGGGCTCAACAAATATGTCTGTGCTTTGTGTGTTCCACGTTCATGCATTCTAGAATGTTTTATACTGTTAGGATAAACCAACAAATGCACATATATACAGTTTTCTGTGCTTACATCTATTTTGCCTTAAAATGGCCTTGAGAATCTCCAACTCACCCAGAAGTCTTTTGCTCACACAGAATATTCTAGATTTAAGTTTGTTTGTTAATGTCAACATAACAAATAAATCAAACTGAACTAAAGTTAAACTAACTTGACTGTTAAATGAGGTAATTTTAGTTCTTTACATCAGGTGTTACAGTTGCACTAACAATGCCCAATCAGTCTGCAGTTATTTCAATGCACAGTTTCTGTGTATCAGTTGTTATGGTTATTCTGCTTGTATTTCAGAACATTACTGATGATAAGCATGTGCAGTGCTTAAAGTAAGAAAGGCTTTGTACTGTGCTCATTACACATGTCAGCCTACAGACCTGCTCTTTCCTTTCCTTTCATTTCCTCTCCTTCAGTTGTCTCTCCGTTGTTTTCCGTTCCTGTCCTGCCTTGCTCTCCTTTCCATCTCCTTTCCATAACCAACCCACATTCCATATTCACACCACTAACACTTCCCACATGCTTGCAACAAAGAATTTTACTTGCATATTCTTACTAATGCAGAGTCTCTGTAAAGCAAGACTCAACACCAGAAGGAGTTCGAGCAGAACTGCAGATTGTAGGGGCTGAGACGGCAGACAGTGGGTCATATTTCTGTCAAGCCAGTAACCAGTATGGCCACGATCATCAGCTGGTGCAGCTACTTGTTCAAGGTAAGACCTTGCAGTATATTTGAACCTTTCAGTTCTGTTTTTGTGTACAGAGCCACTTGATGTCATCTTCATGGCATGTTGCACACTCGTCTTGGAGTATGCTCTGTCCTGACACTCCTTGAAGGTACTGGTGTCACTAGGTAGCCAGGAAAGCACAGCAAGTATGGTGGCTAGGGTATGGACTGGACAATCCAGAGTTCGGTTCCTGGCAGATGCTGGAGATTTTTCTGTTCTCCAAAATGTCCAGATTGGCTCTGGAGGCCTAGTTATCCTCCTGTTTAGAGGTTACCAGGGTTTTTTCACAGTGGTGAAGTGAGAGAGGGGTTTGAAATTGACAACACACCCCAATTTAGTGCCCTGGTAAAAAATGATTGGAGTTATATCACTACATCCCCTAGACATCTTCATGGCATGTACACAGGCAACTTTAGGTTTTCTTTTTCTCTTGCTCACACCTTTAGATTGTGAAATTTTAAATAACTTCCTGTAATTGTCATATATTGTTTATTTTCTGTTAGGACATCAATCATATACCCACACACACTTTCTTACTTCTTACCACACTACTCTTCTGTGCCTCATGTTGCAGTTTTATCACCTAACAGTCTGTGAGTCTCCTTGAAAGCCTAATACACACACACACACACACACACACACACACAGTCTTCTTTCATTTTAACTCAACTGCAGATCTGCGTCTTTATATGGGTGTGAAGGTACAGCAGTGTAAGGACAGACTGCATGGCCAAACAGACAGCTCACATGGAACACTGGACAGAGAGAAGATGAGTGAATTTAATTCTTACACAGGGTAAGGTTGCAGTTGAATTGTTATAGGACAATTGTAGCCTGTAGTTTTTGAAGTCACAGTGGTAAATGTATATGTCACTTCCTGCAATATTGAAAGGCTGCAGTATGTACATTGTCCACAAGATGTTTTTATGTATGGTCACAGTAAGCAATGATTATTTCACTGAAGAACAGTAATTGATTGTCTCTTGTAATGTAGATGCAGTGTGTTTTCTTATGTATGACATGGATCTTTATTTTGTATTTAGACGAGCATTAGGCTGCAAGTGTTTAAACATGATAGTACTGTGTTCCAAATATGCTTTATGTTGGTAGATGTGCCACATGAGTATCTGTTGACTTGCAATATAGGCATGGTGCAAGAAGACTTTTATGGATTTGTTTGTCCACTTTTGTCAGTTTTATTTATTGCAATGGGATGTGAGGAGAAGCTATGATCAGAGTATAAGGTGCTACTTCTGCTGTTGCTTCCTTATCCCTTTTGATTCATCATTCATCATCACCTGCAGCAGCTAATAAGCGCATAATTATTTTACTGCAAACACAGCTGATGTTCTGGGAGAACTTCCAGTCATACAAGAAAGTAGATTCTCATAGCGCTGTTGCAGAGGATGCAAGTGTTGTGCAGTGTGATGCTGTGTCACTGGGTCAGTGGTTTCCCACCTTTCATTTTGAGATTCATGCAGACCAACAAGTTTGTTGCACTGCTGGACCCTTGCAGATGAAGATCAAACAGTCCTCTGCAATCATGACCTACAGACCTAACAACACAGTATCATGTCCCAGAAGATCTGAAACCTCAAGTTTTGATCAGTTCTAACATAATTGTTTTCACAAGGTAAGTGAGTGATATAAAATAATGATGATGGCATTGCGTTATGTACTGCTGTCTAGAGCCTCCGAAGAGCCCTGCAAACTTGGAATCTGTGATGATCAGCAGTCGTTCTGTGAACATTCGGTGGCAGCAACAGTTGGCTGACTCAACAGAGGTCACGAAGTACCTGGTGCAGTATCAGGGAAATCATGGTGAGTGCAGTCAGCCACTGTCAAGCATTTACATGGTGTGACAACATCCTCAGGTGGGTACTACTGTAGATATGTAGCTGCAGCAGTTTGCAAGAGATGACTTGCTGTTACTCCTTCTATATGTCTGTTTACTCCTTTGGAATGAAAGACTGTGGACCAAGCCAGGCCAAAGAGCTAACTGAGGGCGGACACATGCACAAAACGCAAGTCAACGCCCCTTGGTCTGTTGAGCCTTACCTGCATTCGATCACATTGCAGGGCTCAGTAACAGACACCCTATACTATAACTGGATATTTTGTTTATGCAAACGATTTGAATTCTAGGTTGAAGACCTAGACTAGGGCATACCAAGGACTAGCACTAAGGTAGCATGTGACTTTCTTTATTTGGGGAGTGGGGATACTCTTTTGTTGGATGGCTGTCTAGGCTTTTAGCTCAGACTGGCGCAGTCCATGCCAAAAGCATGTAATTGTGGACAGACACATTGGTGAAGCCACTGTGCCTGAAGGGGGGAATGTGGGCCATGCCCCATCTTTGCATTATACCTGGCATTCACCTTACAACTGAGGAAAAATCACAGAAAAACCTCAGTAGTTTATCCGAAAGTGCCTAGCTGTTCAGTGCTGGGCATGATTCGTTATGTTGAGTTGGCCACTAAAACAGTGGCCAACTTGACTAGCCTGTTGATCCTGGTCACCCTTATGGCTCAAGCAGCCAGGGTCAACCTCGATCAGTGTAGCAATCTGTTGAGTTTCTGAACTAAGGGTTTCCCCACATCAGCTAACTTTGAGTCAAAACTCTTGGTTAGGACTACAATGTGGTCAGCGAAGAATGGAACTCCCAAATCCTCATGAATTTTCCTGTTACCATGTAGCAGGGTGCACCCCTGGTGAAAGCTCTAGCATCAAGATAGCCTTCATAAAGGCTAACACATCCTGCGTCAGCATAGTGCCTGGGCAGGGACTGTTTTTCCTGGAACACTGCTCACTGCAATCCACAAGTGGGATGGAGATACATAAATAATAGCAACTATCCTTCCTTACTCTCTGCTCCTACAGCTTGAATGGACAACTTGCTGTTACTGCTTTGGAATGTGTCGTACGAAAACTTCAGCAGTCTGTGCTCCAGTGACAAATTGTATGTCCTTTGTGAGAGGTCAAATCAGTCATTCTGAAGCAGTGACCTACATTCTAGTTGCCACTGTCAATGAATGTGTGCTTGCAATGCTGTGCTTTTTATCTAATGTGAGCCCCAAACTGGCCATTCTGCCATTGATGGGCAAGCGAAGCATGTCAGAGTGGTGGGGTGAGGGACTACTGGTGTACTGCCGGTTGGCTCGCCGCTTCTGTGTTGGCAGTACTGCTGTGATTGCTAAAGCTGGTGTGATACACAGAGCTTGAGTCGGGGCACGTAAAAGGGTCATTTCTGACTATAGTGGGGAATTCCCACACACCTAAACCACGATATAGTCCACAAATCACTGAACCTAGACCATGACTTCAGTTCACAAAAGCACAGAACCTAAAACATGATACCAATTCACAGATTTCTACGTGAAACAGATAAATTCAATTAAAGCAACTTAACATACAGAAACTCAAGAGAGTACTGGCTACAGCAAATTTTACAATATAATTTGCACCTACCTGGAAAATACCAATATTAGCAACATAAAACTTTTCTGTATAAATTCTGTTTATACACAAAAGAATGAGAACTTATTCTGTTGTTGAAATTACTCTTTTAATTAAAGTATTTTTGTGATTTGATTCCCCTGATTATGACCAAAAGACTAAAATATATAGCATAAAATATTAAGTACCCATATAAATAGTTGTGATCGATGGAATATTCTTCTGTTCTTAATTATATGGTTCACAACAGGATGGACAAACCAAAGTTAACATTCTGTTAAGCTGACACATAATTGCACATTTTTTATTGTCTGAGTTTTGGTGAGAATTGCAAAGAACAACATAATTACAGACACCGGATCTGCTTCCATCATCAGGTGAAATTATGAAACCTATTTTGTTGAGTTCAATAGATGGAGCTGTCTGTAGTGTGAGACAACTGTTGCATCCCAAGTACAGAGCAACAGCTGTTGTTTGAGGATCAACAGAACTGTTGTTTATGGATTAACACAACTCTTGTTCAGGGATCTCTTGGTGACGATTAACACAACTGTTTGGGGATTAACACAACTTTTTCTCTGTCCTCAGCAGCTGTTATTATCTGTTGATATATATTAGCTTTTCCTAATGAGCCTAACAGAATTCAGTTCACATTTCCACCTAATAAATGAAGCAGAGAGGCTTCCAGAATGCTTTTAACCAAGATCATGATGGGACAAAAATTTCAATGTGTGGATCTGATCTGATTGATGGAACACATTTATCTCACAGTTTAAGATTTAAGCGCTACGGAAACTTTTGCGTGCCCCATTAGACAGCAAGATTGACAACTTTCTTGCAACTTATATTATATAACTTCTTCCATCAGTTGGTACAAAAGAAACTACTGAATGACGCAGGACCATGGCAGCAGATCGAGCTCAGTGGCTCGCCGCTGCAGCACACAGCTTTGATCGAAGACCTGAAGCCGGCAACAAAATATGTGTTTCGTGTTGTGGCTGAAGGACCAGCAGGGCGCAGTGGACCAAGCCCTGAGTTGACCGTAAGAACCGAGCCACAGCGGCCAGCAGGGCCTCCCCTCAATGTGGCAGTGAGGCCTTTCTCCTCTACAGAGTTGCTTGTCACATGGTCACCTCCATTGGCAGAGTTGCGGCATGGGGACATTCAAGGCTACAATGTTGGATACAAGGAAATAAGGTAATAATCTGAGATTAGAAGTTCTCATGGTGATGAATGTTAAGCCTATGGTTTTGTGGAATGTGATGCCATGTTGTCCAGATACCAGTATTCTGTGGCTACTTACTGAAAGCTGGTAGCCTGAGGCCAAAGATGGTGGGTTCATCTGAAATGTTGGAAATAACCAACAAACCTACAAGGTATCATAAACTAGAAGGACACAATTTAAACAGTTACCTTTCTGGTACATTACATTGTTTTGCAAGGTGCCTCTTTGTTGCAGTGCATAATGACATGTTACAAGGTGCCTCTGTGTTGCAGTACATACTGACATGTTACAAGGTGGCTCTGTGTTGCATTATATAATGACATGTTACAAGGTGGCTCTGTGTTGCAGTACATACTGACATGTTACAAGATGGCTCTGTGTTGCAGTGCATAATGACATGTTACAAGGTGCCTCTGTGTTGCAGTACATAATGACATGTTACAAGGTGGTTCTGTGTTGCAATACACAATGACATGTTAAAAGGCGGCTCTGTGTTACAGCACATAATGACATGTTAGAAGGTGGCTGTGTGGTGCAGTACATAATGATATTTTACAAGGTGGCTCTGTTGCAGTACAAAATGACATGTTACAAGGTGGCTTTGTGTTGCAGTATATAATGACATGTTACAAGGTGGCTCTGTGCTGCAGTTTGTAATGACATTTCACAAGGTGGCTGTGTTGCAGTACATAATGACATGTTAC
>Ga0123352_10008668_pt1 | contig 15831 bp, 12 predicted proteins | sample TergutLab28metaG_FD_89700 | JGI IMG/M metagenome (GOLD analysis project Ga0123352, IMG submission 89700) | Labiotermes labralis P1 segment gut microbial communities from Petit-Saut dam, French Guiana - Lab288 P1 | ecosystem: Host-associated > Arthropoda: Insects > Digestive system > Gut ... | reverse complement strand
CAAAAATGTGGGGAAGGAGGGGGGAGGGGGGGAGAGAGAAAGATTTTTTCCCCTTACCCGGCGGCGGGGGGGGGGGGGGGTATTCAAGCACCATTCTGTACACGAAAATGTTCTGGCACTACACCTGCAACAAATAAATCGGCATTAATGTTTGCCCAAACTGCTGTTTGTACAAATTTCCCTGATGCTGCAAACAATTCCAAATCATACATCCAGGAAGAAAGCACTCGGTAACTCCGACAGAGACTGCTCCTAGTCACCAGCATTCACAGGCTGCAATGATGCACCAATAAGGCAAAACTGTAATATAAATTTAACCTGTAATCAATTTCATCAATCACGAGACTTGCATATACATGTACACACACACAAACACAAAACACACTCTGCAAATATCATACCCATCCTACGGTCGAACCCAGTACCTCCAAGCAGGCAGCCATTATCTCTCTTCGAATGACAGGTTTCCTCTCAGCCACTGCAAACAAGACACAATTGTTCGAACCCTATGTACATTACAGTGGGAAGTTTTACGACCATACTGAACGGAACAATTTCTGGTCTCTGTTCAACCACACACTACAACAGCACACAAAGGCTGAAGTAACCGACCGCTTCATACACAATACCGCAAGCAATCCGGCACATGAACACACAACAATATTCGTGCCATAAAATTCGAGTATGCAGCACTTTTTATCCATCAAAGGGCAACCATAAAAATTCCAAACACCGACGTCCAATATCTAGGACTTGCACGGTCACTTTTTCAAAATTTCTGCAAATACTTCCCTTCTCAAGGAGTTCGTATTGTCCTCCTTTAGTGTGGCACCGAGGCTCGCAGTCCCCCGCCCCACATGAATGCGTAAGCAGTACGTATATAACGAACACTAAAATCTTGATGTGTCAGTTTAGCCGGCAGATTTCTGTAGACCAATTGTTATCGGAATTTTTTGATTCACGGTACCTAATTCCTTGACGCGAGAAATCGCGGCACACGGGACGTTTAAGCCGGCAACACTATGGGAAAATCGGGGACTACATATGCCAGATGATGATAATTGACTACTACCACCCTGCATACTAGGTATGTTTAAGTAAAATGTATTTTACGCAAAATTACCTACAAATCTTCTTTCGCGTACAGTAACAACACCCAAAATGTAGCACACCTAGCGAAACTCGCGGAATACCCCTTCAAAACCACTCTTGCACACCACTACACGAATCGTCTTTCTTACACATGTTACGTGTATGTGTACTTGAGAGTATGAGTTCCGATCCACCGCTTGACAACCTAGTCCCCATGAGATCCATCTATCCCTAGGTCTTCCAAGTACACCCTAAACTTAAAAGTTTTTTTTTTCTAAAACACTGCTTCACTTTTGAGTTCCTCCTGTGCTGCATATCAACTCAACTCACCTTCCAATGTCATGGTACAATGCGCAGGGGTTCATAGGTTCCAAATGGTACAATCCGCGGGGTTCATGATGCCCAAAGGTACAATGCGAGGGGGTTCATGAGGTCCAAACTCACGCGACCGATGACTATTCATAACAAAAATCTTGCATTGGTTTTAACAAAGAGAGTGGGAAAAGACGAAAGTCGAAGGCAATGCATCACGTCGACAGCCACACTTCAGTAAATACGCTCATATACAGCTCCTTGCGTAATAAGCATCATACTTTGCAGGTGTTACAAAAACAGAATGTCCACTTTATGGTGTCCCTAAAGACGGCAGCTTTATCGCATAGAGAACCTGCATTCGCCGGGCCTGCTCGTGACAGCTGCCGTGCTCGCGGACACCATCGAACACACCTGCACATTCCGTGTAGTCAAGTGAAACGTTTAGCCACCGAACATGCGTAATTTCTAAATGGCTGGACAACAGCAGCATCTGTTTGTCGCAACTAAGTATGCGTGCGGGGCTGCTGAACCTGAAGACTGTCGACGCACAAAACATAACGAACAACACCTAGAGCTGGTGACGTTGTTTTCACCACGCCCTCCCCCCCTCCAGCCTAAAGAAAACATCTTTATGCTCAGTCCACTTACAGCACGCAACTTTTCCTCCATCCTTTTATAACGGAGAAGTTCGTTCACAACTGTGGACCACGACTGTCAAGTCTCAATGATAAAAACAAGTTCATTCAATAGTTCAAAATCATACAATCATGCCAGCAATTACAAATTAATGTCTGAACCCACAAAGGCCTGAAAGCATACACGCACACAATTCCCGATCAAAGCTCACAGAATATTGACATTCATCGAAATCAGAACATACCCACAGTTCAGTCTGACTCGGCCTCAAAGTCTCCGCAATTCTACGCATAAAAAAGTTCCTGTAGAATAAATTTCTACAGACTTCCTATTTCATTCACTAAAAGGAATGGGCATGTTGCACAACTCGAATGTGTTTCATTTGTCAATTCAATCTTACTGGCAGCATTTCACGTAACAGCCAAGATTGCTCAGCATTGGTTCTCTCTGAAGACACGCATAACATCCGGAAATTTTCTGCATGCAAGACAAAGCGAGTATTCCAGTGTGACAGCGAAAAATTAACCAACTTCCTAGTACACTATAAAAGACCATTACCCTGCATATCACGAATCTTACATAAAACTACTTACACTCTGAACACTACAGGAATGTTGGCAACCCTAAAAGGTGGCGTTGTATCTACGCAGAAAGGCCCTACACCACCTGCTACTGTAACATTCCGCACACGCTGTGCATTTGTGTTCCTAATATCAGGATATGTCACGATTATTTGCGTAAACAGGAAATGACTGGTCTTGTATAAAGTAGACGGCCTGTGATGTCGGATAGATAATGAGTTTTGACACGTAATATAATTGAATTTAAGTCTTCAAACGGTTAAAACGTATCACTACAGCTTATCTTCATTCTATACGTGTCTGTTGTTAACGCATATGTAATGAGGCATAAAGTAAACCAAGAATAAACGTGGCACTGTTAAAGCGGATTCAATGTCTTCAAAATAGCAGGCTGCAAAGAACACAAGCTGATGGTTACGGGCGGGGAAACGTTGCATTCAAAAAAAAATCGCTCGGCTGCCATTACTGGCAAGCCGCCACGCAACCCCTCTCCCCAAACCTCACTGAGGAGACGGTATTATTTTTCGGTCACGGCCACTCATTGGCTGTTAAACGCGCATGCTCAGATGGCGAACGCGGGTTTCAGTCTGAAGTGAACCGCAGCCAAGCAATCATCACAGTGATACACAAGTGCGCCTCAGAACTAAGCAAAAGGAAACTGCACAGTGCGGTGGACATGGTGTGCAAAAGCATAAAGCGACACATAACGATGCCAAATAACATCGAACCAAACTCTTCAGGGTGGGTAGTTGCGTATGACCCGTGCTTTCTGTAATTTGCTAATGGTGTTTTAGGAATAACGGGTACAATACACGAGGTCTTCAGTTAAAATTCGGCTAAACAGCCGACTACATACTAACGCTTAATGAGAACCGAGTGAATTCGTGATATTTCCATTGGATTAAATGAAAATCCACGGTTTACTCATCTTACTAACTGGTATTCCATTTGTCCTTCGTCCCATGCTTCCCCAGCCAAAGTCGAGTCACTAGTGCTGCCGTTTGCCCCAAGTGAGGCCGCGGTGTTGCCACGACCACGATTCCCACAATACGTAACGTTGGCATTCGGCATGAAACCATATACGAACGTGTACACGCCTTTGTAAACAGGGTGTGTGTGAGATTATGTTACAGCATGGCCGCCTCATCACACACCACTATCATTTTATGTAATTCTGTGTTGTGTTGGACGCCAGTGATAACGAAACCCATAACCTGTTCACAGCAATAATGTTAGTTGGAATTTAGACTCTAGGTGAGTGGTGTTACTGTCGTGCTATAATGTGTAGATAAATGAACTTGGCACTGTAAGGATTTTTTTTTTTAGTCAGAAGCAATGGTAAGCTATACAGAACCGCTATTTTACACGCAGAATCAATACTGCCAGAACAAAACGCGTTTCATCCAATGGGCCAGACCAAGTGAGCTGAGTTTGAGACGTGGAGGTTGCCATGACGCCCAACATGACGTCAGCTCTATTGAAAGTTACTGGATTCATTATGGTACTACCGACAACGGCCGAAGAAACTTCGGCTCGGCCTTACGTGCCATTGGCAGACTGGTTGCACCAATCATAGAGCTGATGACGAAGCGGTCACGAGTCCAGCTGGCTCCCCAAATAGGACAAAAAAAACCGCTAACGCCAGCCTCTCTCAGACGCAGTTTTGCGAACATTAAAAAAATCCGCCATGTTGCCATGTCTACTCTGGAATCTTCTCCCGTCGTCAATCACAGTACAAAGCTATTCAGCATACCGCGTCAAGTCAAAATCGTACCCCGTATGACTCAAATCTGTGGAAAGTGTGTACTTCGGAATCTTCCGTCTTCCCGTTACCCACCTAAGAGAAAATATTAAAAAATATACAGAGCCTGTTTAATTTTTATGTGGGTGTTTCTTCTCGCGCATTAAGGACCAAAGTCACGGCACACACTTCTTACACTAATCGAAGAAGTGTGTGCCGTGGGAACTGGACCTAACATTAACAGAGGGGGCGGGCCAAAACTCATATGAGGAGCTTCATTATCTGAAATAGGCAGAGCACGTGGAATACATGCATACATGAAAGGTCTGGACTGGAATACCTGAATAGACGAGTATAACTTTGATAACCCAGATGCAGATGGAGTACTATTAAACTGGACCTTACAAAATTAGGACGGGAAGGCATGAACTGGTTTCATCTGGCTGAGGATGGTGGACACATTGGCGGGCTGCTGTAAACATCAGAATGAACTTCTCGGTTCCATAAAACATGAAAGGTGGGGGGATCTGGCTACGCAAGACAATGGGGGTCGGGATAACAGTCCTTACAGCGACCAGACCATGGGTCGGACAGCCAGCGACTCGGAAGGCTGGCAGAGGCAAGGCTTTCTCCACTCGAAAATATCCATACAGGCTCTGGGACTCACCGACAATCCCGTGGGTACCGGTGGTTGTTTCCCCGTAGGCACGGCGGTCAGGGCGTGAAGACGACTCACCGCCTACATTTAATGCCGAAAATGAATGAGATTTGCCTCCCCTCCATATGACTTTATGGCATGCAGAGGAACGTTAACCTTTTTATTTCAACACGGAATATGAATTTCGTTACGATTTCAGTCCTTCAAAGCACAGTATTCCCTCTCGCGATGAAGGGAATGACCGTATGTAGCCGCCACCAACGGGCATCCGCAAGTAATCGCGTAACAAGCGATGATCCAAACTGACCAAGCACGTATGGGCGTACTCAGTTCACAAGTGATCTTAAAAAAAACACCTTCCGCGGTATCATGTGCATGCGCTCGCTGATGTAACGCTCTTTTTATCGCAAATGTGACCTTTATTTGTATCATACCACACTGTGTTGTATTGTCTATCTTCCAACGCCCATCCTTTCTAGCATTACCCGTCAAATTCATAAATGTAAGTAGGCCACGTTTCCTGTATCAGTGCCAGTTCACTCTTAGCTAATAGCAGTCACGGGGCAGTAAAAGTTGGGGCGGTTTGTTCCCATCAAAAATCTCGAAAAGAGGAATATAACCACAATGGAAAATATAGTTGAAACGAGCAGTCAATCACAACTTAAGTACTGGATACTATTTTTTATACATCTTTGATTGTTTTAGTGTTTTACTGTTTCGGCTCTCCCAACACGATACTAAGAGTGAGGTATCATCCCCGTATAAGGAATATTGTGTTGTGCGTAGGCATTCTTTCTGTAAGTGCTGTACATATGCCCAATGATGGCTTATGATACAAGCCGAAACATGTTCCGGTATAATACACAGCAGAACTCTTACTAAATGGGCCGGAATAGCGTGGTCGGTATATCGACTCGCTACGGGCCGAACGGTCTGGGGATCGAATCCCGGTGAAGGCGAGATTGTCCGCACCCATCCAGACCGGCCATCGGCCCCTTCAAGCCTCCTATTCAATGGGTGCCGCGTCTTTCCTGAGGGTAAAGCGGCCGAAGCGTGGCGTCGACCACCCCCCCCCCCCATCCAGCACCGAAGAGTAGAGCTATACCACTACTCCCCTTCTGGAACTCCGTGGCCTGTTCTAGGGTGAACTTTACTTTTACTGTTCCTAAATACCGTTGTGATTGCCTGCTTCACTTCCTGTGGATATTTCCCTTCCATTATGACAAAGGCGGGCACATTTCTGGGCGTACGGTTTACGCTGTACGAGTCGAATCTATTGATTTTAATATGGAAAAGATGCGCTTCATTAGATCAGTACAGAGTGAATTTCATTTCCAACTATCTCCCACAGAATGCTTCCTGACATTAGCATCCAGTTCCGAATCTTAAGATTGTCCATATTACAAGCAAATACAAAAACGTAAAAATACAACAGTAATTTTGCCTGTGCACTTTACGGGTGTGAAACCTGGTATCGCGTTAAGGGAAGCACACAGACTTGGAAAACAGGTGAACTGGTGATGGGGAGCATACCCGTACGATACAACAAGCTGCAGGAAAATGCATAATGCGTTGCATGCTTTGTACTCCTCGCCGGAAAGCATTAGGATGATCAGTTAAAGAAAACGAGATGGTCAGCTCACGTGACACGCATTCCAGAGAAGTGTGTGTGTGTGTGTGCTTTAACGCCCCTTTGCCAGTTTACATTTCTCAATTTACGCCCTCTCATTTTCGGTTTAGCACTATTTGGCTGGTTTTTTTCATTTATCTTTTTATTTCTTATATCGATTTTTATTTACGCCCGCGTTTTCACGAACACAATTAGGGCGTAAAACAAGGTCTTCGTGTACTACGTTTCGACGAATAGCCTGCAGAGACCACTTAATATCGGACCTAGGTTTAGATGAGGCGGTAATATTGAAATTCACAGTAAGTGGAACTGGACGGAATTGTTGGTCTGGGTTCATATGGTTCACGACGAAGACCACTGGGACAGTTCCTGTGAACACTGCAATAAATAATGGGGCTCCATAAAATGCGTGAAATTTGCTAGATCAACAATCAGCTAAAGAAGGACTCTACTCCATGTGGTTAAGGAATAATACCGTCTTCGGGGATTTGACATCGCTTAGCCTGGCACAAAACTGACTTCTTCAAGAAACCTGCCGTCTCCAGTTCAAGACAGTCACTCCTTCACTCTGAAGACATAGGCAGCAAGTTCTTGGAGTCACATCCTAGTCACCACCGTTACGTCAAGACCAGAGGTGCACAAAACCCCCGGGCACCAGTTCAATTCATAAACCAGAATGTAACCCAACCTAAATAAATTCTGTTCTGCTACCCAAACAGACTGCAAACAGCAATCATTTCTTAGGAAATAAAAGGCTGCTTGTATTATAAATCACACCTATCGCTTTATTGATACAAGCAGTACAAGAGTTTATCAGTTTTTTTCCTTGCCTCATTCGTCAACGGTACCTGTGAAGTTTAGATGTATCTGCCCTTCTGGCGCGAGTCCATTACATTGTCAGTGAAAGAAACTAACATGGCCAACGAAAAACAATGATAAGCATTTGTGGCAAACGACACAAATTATATACTACAAGAAAATACGCTGGAAGCATATTTAAAAAAAAAACAATCTAATTAACGCAATTTCAGCTGTAGTTATATGCCACTTGTTGGGTATTTGTAAATTCGAGAAAAGCCTACCCATTATCTTTGTATTATCTCGTGAACAGTAGTTTTGTGATTTAATTTCACTGAAAATAAATGACCAATTAATCGGACAGTCAACTTTAATGTGGCCTTAGGTCACGTTTGTAAATCATATTCGATGGTCCACTGCACCATTCATGTCAATGCTTGTCAGACTTTTCTCCACCTCATCTTCCCTGGTTTAATTATAAATAAATCAGACGAGTTATAGTTTATTTTATTCAGTGTATTTAGAAATGATGCGAAACAATTTTAATGCAATACATGTACAGTTTTAATTTAGATTTATATTTTTGTATGTGTTAAGCCTACGAATATTGTGAAAATAACAGTCATCCCTCCTTTATGGTCTTACCGAGCACGGCAGTTTTATCGAACAGTAAGCTCTGTAGCATCCGCCGGGACATCTTAACACAGCTGCGGTCCTCAGAACAGTCTTCAAAGAGACACGCTGTGCTTCTTATGTTACTTCCACACTTCAGATGTCAGAAACATATCAAGTGACAAGAGCTCGCCCCAAATTTAACACTTCTTCCCTTAGAATCTACCGCTATACAATCAAGTTTCACTTATACGTGATCTCAGGTTACCACCACGGTGTAAATGAAATCTGCGCTATTTTGGGATTTTACGCTGCGTAGAACGGTGGTTTCTTGCCGATGTTTCGGGACAACGTATTGGTCCCACCTTCAACAGTCACGCACTCTGCTTGGCCGCTGAAAATGCGACCGACAGGTTTTCCCGAAACGACGATAAACTAAGCTGCGTAGTATCCCAAAAGTGCGCAGATCTCTCAAGTTTTACTTACATACCAACAACACACATTTCGTACTAGCCGTGTGTTTCAAAGCACTGTAAATGGATACATGGTCACACAAAACTCTCTTTTACATCTGCCTTCAATATCTTCAACGTAACAGCCGTTTCCATCGAAATCTTTCGCAGTGTACAGACCTACTTCAACACGAAAGCACACTGAATAAGAAAAATTCTAGCATGCAAGCAATTCAAAACCGTTTATCTGCCACTTCGTCGCTTGGTATAAACAAAGAACTTAACACTTCACCGTCCGTACGAAGAAGAACGTGTTTCAAATTTAAATGCTCAGTTCTTCCTGCAAGTTCTGATACAGGACATTACAATCAATAACGCAACAAAATGTTGTGAACCGTCTACATTTAGGAACGCCGGTTTGTGAGCTTTCGAAAGTAACAAGTAAAGTTAAATTCGTCTTCGTGTTCGTTCCAAGAGCACTGCCTGGCTGTAAACAGATTCCAAAAGGTATGTCATGTTTACCCCCTCCACGCGTCTGTGTACGTCTATACGCACATATGACTAGACTTCGGACTTCTACGCACAAAATGAAAATTCCTGGCTTACTGGCACATCACAACTGCATTAACGTCTGACGTAATATTGCATATTTATTGGTAGTTTTGTGAGGGGCGGGGCTAACAAATTTAAAAATGAGACTTCGTCCTGATTACATTATAAGCAAGTTAAATTTACAAAATATCTCACCACAAATAGAATCTTTGTTTCCTGAAAATTCACAGAAGTAAAATTTTACATACAGTTCTGTATCTCGGCGAAACCTGGTCTCACACTCGAGAGGAACAATACAATTTGGGAGAGGGGTGCCTGGACCTAAGAAGCAAGCAACAGTAGGCCAAGGAAACCTTAACTCGCACGAGTTACATAACTTGTATTCTTTTCGTTAAGGCTGTTGAAATATGTGAGATTCTCATAGCAGTCTGATGACAAATCCCATCTTCCGGGATATGGCCCAGTGTGGGTTAGCAAGTAAGTACCCAAGTTTCAGCGGGTAGTCCTGTTAGACCGAAACGTTGATAAACCAATCTCCACAGCGTTATGCTTCAGAAGACGAAAATCCTCGTTGCTGCAATCGATGGCATGATCGGTGAGACATGTTGCAATGCAAGCAACAGCAAATGAGAAACGCCCATAAAATTATCATCGGATACCTTGAGGTAAATTTGAGGTTCCTCTTAAGATGAACGCTGCAAGATCCTCAGATATAACTGTAGCAATTTACACAGAGCCATATTCAAAAAGACTGACAACTTTGCCGGAATGATTCAATCAAGGATGAGATGGGTGAGGCACGCAGCACACAAACAGGACAGGCTTTTGTTAGCAGGGCAGGGAGCCATGAGTTTTACAAAGGAGGGAATTTCTTGACCAGCTGCACAAACCATCGGCCTTTCAAGGAAAACCCTGCTTGGATTTGGCTTGCAGCACTAGGGAGGGGACCGCGGTAGCACAGTGGTTAAGGTGCTGCGCTGCTGGTTCGATCCCAGCTGGTGTCAGTGGATTTTTCATTGACATAAAATCCTTCCGATCGCACTATGGCCCTGGGGTCGACTCAGCCTCTAACAGAAACGAGTACCAGGAGTATTTCCTGAGGGTAAAGGCGGCCGGTGCGTAAGGCTGACAAACCTTACCACCATCCTGTGCCCTCTGGGCCTGTCCAGGCCTGTAATGGGACTGCTTTACCCTTACTGCTACTAGGGAGACAGGGCAACAGCGGATAGTGACTCAGCCAAGACATGGCTCACCTGAGCGAGGTGAAGTTCCGCAACTCTGCACACTGGGGCCACCGGCAAAGCTCTGCGCGTAGTGTTGGATGGTGCAGATGCAATTTTCCATTTACGTGGAGTAATAACAGCTTACGTGACAGTAGAAACCGCCTGGAGGCCTCTCACAACACCACTTCTATGGACGCCACCACCCGACCATCACTTCGTGAACCTTCCAAGCGCTGATGAGGGACAAACGTTTTGAAAATGCATTCCGAACCAACATTTTCCGGTAGGTCAGTCTTGAAATCGCGTCTGTAATTACGTCATTCAAATTATAAACTGCCTAAATTAAATTAAATAACTAATATTCTGAAAATGGAAGCAATAGGTGCCTCTGAAACGCAGGTACTGTATATATGTGCCAAAACACACGTCATGCCATGCCGAAAGGCCATCAACTCAAAACAGAATGAAGCTGCGGGGATCCGTTCGAGGAAGAAATGAGAACAGCCGGGATACGTCATGGTGATCGGGCTACATGCTGAACGACCAAGGAATCGGGTTTCGATTCCCAAAGTAAGCACGGATTCTTCCACAGTGTCCAGACCGGTTCTTGGGTCAATGCAGCTAATGGATGCCGGGGACTGTTTCCCCAAGGATAAAGTTTCGTTAGCTCAACACTCATGTCCATCTGCTACCACTACTCTTACGGGGAAGCCGGAACAGCGTATTCGGGTATAGCGACTATGGTGAGGACAGGAGAGTCCGGCGTTCGAATCTCTACTCCATAACTTCCAGACCGGCTCTGTGGCCCACCTAGCATCCTATTCAATGAGGCGTGAGGCTAACTGCTCGCCTCTACCTAGGCCGAGGTGAAGAACGAGTACAGCCATACCTCTACTCGCCCCGTATGTCTTAACGGCGTTGACAGGGACATCGCACTAACAGCGTCGCAACGCTTTACGAGTTGCACAGACGCCTTCGCCACAAGTGACGCTTCCGCACGTGTTACTGCACATTTCAAATCAAAAGTCTGCCGTTACTTCACAGTTGATTCTGAAGTACCAAGGAACTGCAGCATCGGCCATTTAACAAGGACAAGCGTACTTAATTCGATGACGAGGAAGAATAACTAGCGCACAAAGTACGCATCGTAAACTTATGCACTGAATGAATTCACTCCATTTACTGCAATAAAGTTGGAGGCCGTTACTTTAAGCGTACGCACCCCCCCCCCTGTCCCCCGCAATGAAATTTAATACGTTATGTTGTTAAAGGCCATCTTTAACGTCCTGTCCGCGCTAATGAACTGTAAACACTTCCACCTGACTTACTTTATACGAAAGGTTATTACAACTGCGCATGCTGTCGGCAAACGGCACCTAATTATTTGGGGATGTTTCACTGAAGTAAAAGCTCGTAAAAGACCGCAGTAAACTTCAAAATGTGTATGTTCCGCAGTATAGAGGTGACCAGTGCGTGCGGTTATTTCTACTTCCTGGCATGGTTCTTAATTAGGCTGACTGACAACATTACCCTACCTTTCATGCAGATGACACCCGCCTCATGTCTACGTAAAAAGCAGCCTTCAGTTCCCCGTGACCATTGTACGATACATAATTTGGGCAGATCTAGCCAAAATCGAAGGCTAATGGCCTATGCTCAGAACTCCAGAAATGTGATTATTATTTTACAAGTGGTAAACAATGTCGTAAAGACGACATGGTACAATGTCTTCACTGTAAGGCGAAGCCTAAGCGCCTGAACTCTTCCAGGCCCACTCATTTTTATTGCCATGCTGGCAGTGTCATATATCCTAAAGCCCGTATATGACGTTATACGGATCGCAAGGTACGTCGTCCAGAACCTGTTCCGTTTACACAAACAGTTCTGTTCGGCACTGAAGTGGGCGACTGTTTATAAACTAGTGATATGGGATGAAATGACGTGGTTCGTAAATAGGAATATAGTGCAGTAAACGTCCTGAGTTCTCTAAACACTGCAGCCATAAAGTGAATTTATACGGTACGGGTCGGCCCGAGTCGGCGGGACGACGTCCAACTCGTCTGGCCGAAACCACGTTTACGTACGGCCCTGATAAGATGATCGTACCTTCTATGACGGACTATGCGTGCCTCATCTGGAGGTCTCCTGTCCGCAAGCACGTCAGGAAGCTGCAGGTGTCTTCGCATGGCTACTAACGTACCTTGGACAAATTAACGAGGATCTTCACCGGCAACAAGAAGCTAACCGAGGGTTCGACTGAAAGTTATACGACACGCGGGCCGGCTGGTTTAGCAACTTCGAAACGCGTTTGTGCTAACCAAGGGCTGACCGAGGTCCCTGAGGCCTTAGCCGAAAGCGACTGGAAATCAGGAGAACGGTAAAGGCCGCCTGTAAAAATGTGGCCAAGCCGAGAGAACGAAATGTGCCTTACATTTTCGGCTGCCCTGACAGGTTTTCAGTAATTTCTCTCCGTCGAATGCCAAGGTACAATTAAAGAGGGGGGGGGGGGCACGGCCCACATCCCTATACGAAGGCCTTCAGCCAACGTGACCCTCTCAAGTCGCTAAGACCCCCAGCACACGCGGCCGGGCGAATCTGGGTTCAAACCCCCCAACTGCGATTCGCAGGAGAGGTCCTAGGTACAGTCACGTCAAAGCCCTCGGCCAAGGCGGTAAATTCATTGGCGTATAGTTCCCGTAACATTTACATGGCCGATATAGTTTTTATACACCCACGATGTCCTGAATGTTCTGCCTCGGGTAAAAGGGAAACGGTGGAATCGACAACTAAAACAAAACAAGGCCGTAAATTTGATTTAGGTTCCAACTATCTGCATGGGAATACATACGGGGTTACACAAGTTGAACTCGCTCTGCCTGTCAAGCTGCCAAGCTCCCAGTACAATGTGGGCACAAGGGATCCAAACCATGTAACATAACCCTGAACTTTAGTAGCTCACAAACTCTCGCCCATCATTATGCGGGCGTGGTGGGTTGGGGGTGGCGTAAGAGCTTACCCTCTACTACTGCTTTCTGCTAGCATACCAGTAAAAGCTCTCAAATCAATAGCGAAGATACGCGAGCCAGCAGCTCTTGGTGCAATACAGAAAGAGAGGGTTACTAACTTAACAGTCGCCTCGCCAGGGTTTGGCGGCCATCGCGCTGACATGCAATGTTGCCAACTACCAAACTACAGCATACGAACGAGAATCAATGTTTTATTTCCGCGGACTGGCACAAAGAAATTGGCTGCAGAAAAATAAATCGTTCGTGAATATTATATTAAATTTCGAGGTCGAATTAACGGCCCTATAGTGGCCCTGAAACTGCACACAGTGCCTGAGGTCTCAAACAGCAGCTGAGCCCTAGTATATAAGCTGCAAAACGCGGCTGATACAGCATATGAACCTCACTTTACACGGGAAATATAAAGTGACAGGCCTCACACAGCGGCTGAGGGCTGGAACAGAAATCGTAAACTGTCACTAATATCTCCAGCAGCCACTGGTCCGTAACACTGGAATCAAAACAACGTCGTGGTAACTCGGGTCTCCACTAGTGGCTAGCCTGCAGCACAGAATCTGTAGATAATCCCTCAGGTTTTACACTGTAGCTGGAGCCTAGGTGATATTGAATAAACAGTGGCTGGACACAAATAGGTGACTGCACCCTAAAGGCTACAGAACTACTCATGAGGTATCTGATACAGTAAGTAGCTGATCTCAGAAGAGGAACTGTCGCCGATGACTCCAGTCTTCGATCACGTAGGAGCAGTGACTCAGTACAGAAAAAGTAAACAGCGACAGATATGCAACAGTAGCATCTGGGCAAGTACAAAGCGGCAAATAGTGACTCAGGTCCCGAGCAATAGGTAGGCCCTAGCACAGAAACGGTAATTAGTGGCTAGAGATCAATCATCGGACGGTTTCTTATTGCAGAGGTACTTAAGAAGTACATTCTGAAACTACTTTTTCCTTTAATGCAGGCGTATCACGCTCGTTCACGCTTGCGGGTTGCAGCGAGTTAAGATATTTGAATACGGGCTGAAAAACTTTAAAAATGAACTTCAAGGTACCAGTGCTACAAAATCTCACTATACCACAAATAAAATAATCTTCTCTTACATCCAAATGTATAATGCAATTGTGAAATGCTGGCCGAATTTACACGACGCTGCCTGTGGTTGATGTAATCCGCGTACTGCAATGTATCATACCAAATGCACGTGCGGCTACAAAATAACTCATACACTCTCCGATAGACAAAAGGCGATTTCAGCTGGTGGGATGTGTGTGTGCGTGTAGCATAACCGAGCTGACGGGCAGTGACAAAGTCACATACGTTGAAGGGCAGACACATTCCAATGGAAATTCTGCAACACAATGAAGCTATAGTTCGGTGCTTTCTGAAAGCAACTCAGAAATTCCGAACTTTTCAAGAAATACCCTGTTACACATACATTTAAAATTTATATTCTGCAACATGCCACATGAAAAGACGCACGCTCAATGAAATGTGCATGTCGCATTACCTCTAACTGGCGAACAGCCATTTCGTTTATATGTGGAACAGCAAATAACCGCAGACCAAACCTCACAACCTTATCTTATTCTTGTCCTTGTTAATCTTCACTAATCTTATCTACTACCTCAGGCACTCCCTCCTTTTCCATTCCAACATTTCCTCTACTAGCAGCTCATGATGTAGGTTTATAGGCGTTACATTTTTTCCCACAATTTCGGCTAATGGTGTAGACTTAGCCATCTTCATGTAACACTAATGCACTTCGTTGAACTCGTCGCATGGAGGATCCGCCAATCGACAGAGAAAAACACTGATACCCCTACCGTGGTGCCTGGGCACAGCGTTAACACAACTTCTGCCTGCGGTAAGCTGCAGGAAGATCAAGAACCAGTAAAGTAAACAACCAAATTTACGTGAACAATGTCCTTCGGAACATCTGCCATTTATTAAAATATTCGGAAATTTCTTGTTATAACACGCCGAAGGTTCATCCCAACATTCACAAAAGTATCTAATTTCAATTCAGTTCACATCGTAGGAACTCGCGAACGTCACATTTTAATGCTGTGCTCGCATCTACTCTTGCCGGCCCCAGTGGCTGCGCGGTCTAAGGCGGTCTGCGGCCTCTCGCCTTCTGAGATTGTGCGTTCGAATCCCACCGCGGGCATGGGCGTTTGTCCGTTGTGAGTGTTTTGTTTGTGTTGTCCGGTAGAGGTCCCTGCGACAAGCTGATCACTCGTTCAGGGGAGTCCTACCGACTGTGATGTGTCGTTGTGTGTGTGATCTAGAACCATGGTGAATGAGGACGCCCTGTCCCACTGGGGGGATATCGTGCCAAAAACAAACAATACCTTCTCTTAGCCGTGTCCTCCAGCAACATTTTAAATTTTAAAAAATCCCCATCCACCAACCCCCCCCCCCCCGGCCCGTAAATCACTGTTCTAAAAACAACCCCCCTCAAAAACGGGAAAACTAAAAAAAAAGGGGGGGGGACTAAAAGTTTGTTACTTTTTCCCCT